>ENA-OSEY01000989-OSEY01000989.1-marine-metagenome-genome-assembly--contig:-NODE-989-length-20079-cov-3.995750_pt1 | contig 20079 bp, 20 predicted proteins | sample MGYA00248465_ERZ534230 | MGnify/ENA primary metagenome ERZ534230 (study PRJEB26409, sample SAMN06344110) | marine metagenome | isolation source: Sea water from surface | place: Atlantic Ocean:Southern...
CCTTTTTGCAGCTTGTTTCAACCTTAGAGAATTAATTTTAATAAAACCAGATGCATCTGCTTGATCATAAGCATTTTCATCATCTTCAAATGTGACAATCTTTGCATCATAAAGGCTTGAATCTGAAGATCTCCCTAGAACTGTTATATTGCCTTTATACAAAGAAAGTATGACCTTTCCTGATACGTACTCTTGAGTTTTATCAATCAAGGATTGGAGCGCTTCTCTTTCAGGACTCCACCAAAAACCATCGTATATTAATTGAGCATATCTCGGCATCAACTCATCTTTTAAGTGACCAGATTCACTATCAAGAGTAATAGATTCTATGGCTCTATGTGCTTTTAAGAGGATAGTCCCCCCTGGAGTTTCATAACAACCTCGTGATTTCATTCCTGTAAATCTGTTTTCAACAAGATCTAGTCTCCCAATGCCATGATTGCCAGCATAATCATTTAATTCAGATAATAATTCTGCAGGGCTCATATTTTTTTCATTGATTGAAATTGGAACTCCTTCCTCGAATGAAATAGAAATCTCCTCAGGTTTATCAGATGCGTTTGTTAATGATTTTGTCCTTTTCCATATCTCCTCAGGGGCAGGAATAGCTGGATCTTCAAGAATTTCACCCTCGTATGATGTATGCAGTAAGTTTTCGTCTGTAGAATAAAGTGGTTCTTCTGGACCAGCATCAATATCAATTTGATGAATTTTACAATATTCAACTAAATCAGCTCTTGATGAGAATTCCCAAGTTCTCCAAGGTGCAATAACTTGTATATCAGGATTGAGTGAATATGAACCTATTTCAAATCTTATTTGATCGTTACCTTTTCCAGTAGCTCCGTGAGCAATGGCATCGGCTTTCTCTTGTTCGGCAATTTCCACAAGCCTCTTACTTATTAAAGGCCTGGCAATTGAAGTTCCCAGTAAATATTCACCTTCATAGATAGTGTTAGCTTTAAACATTGGGAAAACATAGTCATTTACAAATTCTTCTCGTAAATCCTCGATGATTATTTTTGAAGCACCTATTGCATTGGCTCTTTGTTGAACCAATTTAGGATCATGATCTTGACCAATATCTGCAGTAAAAACAACTACCTCTGCATCATAGGTTTTTTTTAACCAATGCAAAATCACAGTCGTATCCAGGCCACCTGAATAAGCCAAAATAATTTTATCTATGGTTTTTTGGGACATACTAAGTTCGGTATTGTATACCTATAAAAAATTATTTGTTTATGAGTTTAAATTGGCAATTTATATTGTTTGAAATTGACGTTATTCTTACTAAATGAATTGGTTCAATCTTCTAATTGATAAATATGGTATGGATAGGATTACCTTGTTGATAAGCCTTACCTCTGTGCTATTTACGGCTGTATTTATTTTAGTAAATGATGAGTTTGCAAAATTTATCATTGCCAACATGTATGAAGTTATAACTAACATATTTGGATCGGCATATTTAATTCTCACGATTTTCTGCTTTATCTTTATGATTTCTCTCGCCCTATCTAAATATGGAAATTATAAACTTGGTGGAAATGACGCCTATCCTGAATTTTCTTTTATAAGCTGGGTAGGAATGTTATTTTGCTCGGGCATTGGTGGCGGGATTATTTACTGGTCCAGTGTTGAATGGGCTTATTACGTAGAGATACCTCAATTTGGTTTTGAACCTTTCTCTGAAGAGTCTTATGCTATGGCTACAGCATACGGCCTATTTCATTGGGGAATCAGTGCATGGTCTATTTATGGTATTCCCGCAATCGCTCTTTCCATTGCCTTTTACAAGTATAATCTCAATTCATTGAGACTTAGTTCCAGCATGAAGGGATTGGGAATAAAAAATTTTGAGTCTTCATTCTTAGGAAGATTTATTGATCTTATTTTCATTCTAGCTACTGTTGGTGCAGCTGGCGGGACAATTGGCTCTTATGTGCCTATGCTTTCCAGTGGATTTACAAACTTAATCAATATAAACAATATGTTATACATAGATATTGGAGTAATTTGTCTTTGTGTTGCATTATTCGGTTTCAGCGTATTCAAAGGATTAGAAAAAGGAATAAAAAACTTAAGTAATTGCAATATGTTGCTAGCTATACTATTTCTTAGCTTTGTTTTCATTTCATCGGATGGATCAAAAATTTTAAATTCTGCCATCTCAGGAATACATTACTCAGTAAATTATTTTTGGGAAATGAGCACCCTTGGAATTTCAGAAAGGTCAGAATTTGCCAAGGAATGGACTATTTTTTATTGGGCTTGGTGGGTTGCTTTTGGGCCTCTTGTTGGGCTTTTTATAGCTAGAATTTCAAAAGGAAGAACGCTTAGACAAGTAATTTTAGGAATGTTGTTTTTTGGAACCATCGGTACCTGGCTTTTTTATTTAATCCTAGGTGGCTATTCAATGAATAGTCATCTTAGTGGAGAGTTGGATGTTATATCCAATCTCAAAGAAATTGGTCATGCTTCTACAGCGATTACTATAGTTGAAAGTCTTCCGTTAGATAATTTAATGATTTTTATTTTTTGTGCAATTACAGTCATTTTCATTACTACATCCTATGACTCAATGTCCTATGTTATTTCTTATCATGTACTGAAAATAGATGGAAAAATAAAAAATCCACATAGAAATCTTAGGTTATTCTGGGCGATAATACTCGGTATACTGCCAGCTGCTTTGGTTTTATACTCTGACCACAGCGTGGCGTTGGATTTAATACTTATCACATCTCTACCTTTGCTTTTTTGTTATCCATTGATGTCAATTGCAATAGTTAGAGAATTAAAAGGTTATCAAATAGATCAATAAAATCGCATGAAAGAAAATACAAAACTCTTAATAGGTGACGGTGGAATGGGGTCTGAGCTTAGGTTCAGAGGTGTAGAGGTGCCATCGCACATAGAATCAATCTGGTCAGCTCTAGCACTTACAACTAATCCAGACGTTATTAAGGCTATTCATTTAGATTACATAAAAGCAGGAGCAGACTACATTACAGCCAATAACTATGCAGTTACACAACCAATTCTTGAACGAGCAGATATGTCAGATCGTCTTGAAGAATTAACTCTTTTATCAATTTCCATAGCTCATGAAGCAATAAAAGAATCAGGAAAAGATGTTTTATTAGCTGCATCACTCCCTCCATTAGAAACTAGTTACAGAGCTGACTTAATTTTAGATTTTGATCAAATGAAAGAACAATATAGTGAGTTGGCTGAAATTCTTGAAGGAAAAGTAGATATTATTATTTGCGAAACCATGGCCCATAGTCTCGAAGCGAGGGCTGCCTTAGAAAGCATTCAAATTTCGAGAGCTCAAAAATGGTTAGCTTGGACTTTGCATGGAAATAGATCCGAAACACTACCTAGTGGAGAAAATATAGTTGATGCTTTCGATGCTATATCCGATCTTGAATGTGATGCATATTTTATTAATTGCTGTGGAGCTAATATGGTTACTGAAGCTATTGTAAAATTGAGAAAATTAACCAAAAAGCCGATTGGAGCATATGCAAATTCGGAATTTGTAAACACAACTGCCAAGAGTTCTGAAATAAATGCAGAAGAAGATCACTGGAATTCAGCAACTACAATAGACGATCAAGAGTACTTTAATGAAGTTGAAAAATGGATATCTGAAGGTGCAAATATCATTGGAGGTTGCTGCAGAACAAGACCATCCCACATACAAACTATAGTAGAAAAACTCTCTTAATATTACCTAAGATTCCGCTGAATCAATAATTGCTTGCAATTCTCCCGCTTCATGTAATTCAGTGATTATATCGCAACCACCTACAAGCTCTCCATTTACGAAAAGTTGCGGAAATGTAGGCCAATTAGAAAATTGAGGTAGATTGGCTCTTATCTCTGGATTCGACAAGATATCTACAAATGAAAAAGGTTTGCCGCATTGGATCAGTATTTGTGAGGCTTTTGATGAAAAACCACACTGAGGTGAATCAGGTGAACCCTTCATGTAAAGCAGGACTGGATTATCTTTAACTTGCTGTTCTAATTCTTCAATTATAGTCATGTGTACATTTTACACTATTTACACAAATCGATATATTTCAAGGTAGTTTTTTCTAATCCATGAATTAAGGCGTCTGAAATTAATGCATGACCAATAGAAACTTCTTCTGCAGGGACTTTTGATAGGAAGAATTTTAAATTATTTAAGTCCAAATCATGACCTGCATTTACTCCTAGACCTAATTTTTTTGCATAGGTATATGCCTTCACGTAAGGCGCAATTGAATCAGCATTTGGATTTGATGCATATGGCCCCGTATAAAGCTCTATTCTGTCTGATCCAAGTTTATTGATAGCCTCTATATGTGACTCAACAGGATCAACAAAAAAGCTTTTCCTTGTTTCATCAGGAATCTGTGAGATCAGATCTAATATTTTATTATGATCTTTTTCAGTAATATTCCATCCATGATCAGATGTTAGCTGATCTTCAGAATCCGGCACTAATGTGCATTGATCGGGAGAGGTTTCATTTACCAATCTAAGGAATCCAGGATAAATGGCAGTTTCCCCTGAAAACGGATTTCCCTCAATGTTAAATTCTACCCCTTTATCTTTGCAGAGAACTGACAGTTCATACACATCATCAGGAGTTATATGTCTCAGATCTGGCCTTGGGTGGACAGTTAATCCAGCAACACCACAATCAATCAAAACTTTTGACATTTCAATTAGGTCAGGCTTTCCTTCTCCTCTAGCATTTCTGAGCCATGCTATCTTATTAACATTCACACTTAGATTAGTCATTTGTATGGTCAATAACAATTTTTCCGCTCACATGCCCTGTTCCAAGTTTTTCGTGGGCATCTCTTAGATCTCTCAAGTTATATGTTGAATCAATTACTGGTTTTATAACACCCTCTTCAACAAAATCTGTAAGTTGCTCTAAACCTGACAAACTTGGTCTGTAAATAGACCAATGAATATTAATAGGCTTGAATTTATTTTTTTGCTTTTGTCTTAAGTAGAGAGCGTGTGGCATGCCTAGTAATAACCCTTTGCTATCGAGAGTTCTAACGAAATCATGTGTCAAAGTAATATAGTGAGAGTTAATGTCTTTCTTTAGAATTTTACAGCATCTATCTATAGAATTTTCTAGTACATCGTTTCCAAGAAGGTCGTATGCAATATCGAAATCTTTTAACTCTTCATCGAAACTTATTTCATTGTAGTCAATTACGTAATCTGCTCCTAATGACTTTACAAGATTGGTATTTCTTTCACTACATGTTGTTGCGACCTCACAACCAAGGTTTTTGAATAATTGTATTGAAAAGCATCCAACGCCACCTGCACCGCCTTGTATAAATACTTTTTTTCCTTTTAGGTCACTGGGACGAAGTCCAGCCCATCTTATTAAAGCTGACCAGGTTGTTAATGCGGCATAAGGTAAAGATGAAGCCTCTAAATGGTTTAAATTAGATGGCTTTATTGTAATTTCATCAACATCAATATTTACAAATTCGACATGAGTTCCTGAATTTGCATGTGATGTACATCCCCACACTTCATCTCCAACTTTAAATTTTGTTACTTGTGAACCTATGTCTTTTACAACACCTGAGAAATCCGAGCCTAGCGCCCAAGGAAATTTATTTTGTCTTTGTTTTTCAAAAATTATTGCCCCATACCCTTCTCTTTTCATCAAATCTAATGGATTAACAGAAGATGCATGAACCTCAACCATAACTTGATTAGGTTTAGGTTGAGGTGTATTTAAATCTGTCTGATAGTTCAGTACAGATTCATTTCCATATTTATTTATAACAACACCAAACATTTATATACCGTCCATCAATAATTTTAATCCTATTACTAACAAACATGCGTATGTAATTGAATAAAATTTCTCCTGTTCCAAAGCATGAGTAAGTTTATAACCTATATAAAATCCAATGGGAGCAAATGGTAATAATACTAGAGCAGTAGTCAGGTTTTCTATCTTAAGTTGATCCAACAAGTAATAAGGATATAGTTTCACAAAGTTAACCACGCCAAAAAAAATTGCTGCAGTTCCAACATATTTTCTATGGTCTAGCCTTTGTGGCAACATGTAAATATTGAATGGTAAACCTCCAGCATGAATGCCAAAGCTAGTGAAACCTGACACAGAACCCCAAAAATAACCTTTTATATTGGATATTGATTTAGTTTCTCTATTTTCGGAAAAAAGAAAGTAATTTAAGGCGAACACTATCGCTAATACTCCTAGGAATATTCTTATGTTGTTTTCAGATAAAAGACTAAACCAAAGATAGCCGAATATTATTCCCAACATAGCAGCTGGAAGTAGGATTATGAGATTTTCTCTACTATAAGTCTTTCTATAGCTAAAAATGCTTATAAGATCTTGAATACATAGAATAGGTAATAATATTGCAGCAGCTTGTAAAGGTGATATCACTAAAGACATTAGTGGAACACCTAATATTGCTAAAGGTCCTGCAAAACCGCCCTTAGCGACTCCGTACAGCAAAACTGCAGGAATGGATACAAGATAAAAAATTGGATCAAATATCAGCAATCTAAAAAATCAGTTTATTTAAAGTGATTTGTATACAGATGATGCTAAATCTGTTGCAGTCTTCCAAGCCGTTATACCAGGATGCATTTGATTCATTACAAATCCAAGAGACACGTGGTTATCCGGATCACAAAATCCCAACGAACCACCAGCTCCTCCATGTCCAAAAGATTTATTATTTGGTCCCATACTTATGTTTTCATTACCTAGCATAAAGCCTAATCCAAACTTTGTATTCATACCTCCTAGTACAAGGTCCTTTCCCTCTGACTGGGGCAATCTACTCATTTCAATAGTTTCTGGTTTTAAAACATGTATTCCATCTCTGGAACCGCCATTCGCAAGTATTCCGTAAAGTTTTGCTATTGATCTTGCAGTTCCGTGACCATTTGCAGCAGGTATCTCGGCATTTCTCCATTGTTTTGTGTTTGCCTCCATCCCATCTTGAGAAATAAGAGAGGGATTATTGAAAGCAGCACCTACTGGTTTCGAAGTATCTGAAAAATCTTTTATAAATTTCAAGCGTCCAGGTAATAGAGATCTAGGTAATTTTGTTAAAAAAGGAAATAGTGATTGTAGTAAGCCTGGTTCAGATGGATAAATATCAGTTACTCTATTGAATTCGGTATCTGGCAGCCCTATCCAAAAATCCAACTCTAAGGGGTCGGCAATTTCCTCTTTAAAATATTGCCCAATTGTTCTTCCATCTATTCTTCTTAAAACCTCACCTACCAAATGACCATAAGTTACCGCATGATAACCATGTGCAGTACCTGGTTCCCAGAGAGGTTTTTGTTTTGCTAATTCATTGCAAATTAATTCCCAATTACTAAAAGAACCGGAAATCAAAGGTTCTCGAATACCACACAGTCCTGATTTGTGGCAGAAAAGGTATTTTATAGGTATGGTCTCTTTTCCATTCTGTCCAAATTCTGGCCAATAATTGCATACGGGTTTTTCAAGATCAAGCTCTCCTTTTTCGATTAGCTGTAAAAGACAAATTGCAGCTATACCTTTTGTGGTTGAGAATACATTGACTATAGTATCTTCTCTCCAAGCTTTGGTACGCTCTTTATCTTGATGACCCCCCCACAAGTCTATAACTGTTTCGCCTTCAATTTCCAGAGTGATTGCAGCTCCCAATTCAAAGCCACTTTCTATGCTTTTTGAAAAGAGTTCTTTCGCCTCATAAAAGCGTTCATCGCAATATCCATCTATCATAACTATTACGCTTAAAAATGATGATTAAGAACTAGCTACAGCCCCTCCATCACATGTTATTGTTTCTCCAACAGTGTAAGCACCCGCTCTAGAACAAAGGAATATCGCCAGTCCTGCTATGTCTTCAGCAGTACCCACTCTACCCCTTGGGTTAGATTTACCTACTGCTGTCCAATCTATATCTAAATCACCGCCTCCACCTACGCCTGTGCTTAGCATCCAAGTAGGAAAAGGTCCGGGTGCAATAGCATTAACGATTATATTATCCTTTATCAATGATGCGGCAAGCACGCGAGTTAAATGATGCAATGCCGCTTTTGAAGGGCCGTATGAAAACGCATCAAAAAGACCTGTTTTAATACCATCGATACTTCCAATATTTATAACTCGCGAAGGGTCCTCTGGGGTTCCTGAGCTTCTCAACATTGGTAATAGCTTTTGAGTCAAAAAAAACACACCTTTTACATTGGTATCCATCACTTTATCCCAACCCTTTTCAGAGTAATCATCAATTGGTTCACCCCAAGATGCTCCTGCATTATTTACAAGAATGTCCAATGATTCTTCAGGCAACTCATCCACTAATGCATTAATGCCCTCTAAGTTAGATAAGTCTGCCGGCAAAGAGATACATTCTCCTCCATAATCTTTTTGCAATCTTTGTGCTGTTTCATTGCAAGTATCAGCTTTACGCGAACTTATATATACCTTTGCACCATTTGCTAAAAAGCCTGCTGCGATCATCTCCCCGATACCTCTCGAACCACCTGTAACAAGTGCTGTTTTTCCTTCAATTGAAAATAGATTTTTCATATTACTCCTTGATATTTAAATAATTCATCCCCATATATGTAGTGTAAGTGCCTTAGGGGCTTACGTAAATTGTTTAATAACTTGCTTAATATAAGGAGAAAAAAATGATTAATAATACATTTGATCTATTGTGGAGAGATATATCTCCATTCACTATCGGATTTGATAGAACTTTTGATACATTAGCTCTACTAGCTAACTCAAAACAACAAACTTCTAACTATCCACCGTATAACATTAGAAAGCTTAGTGAGGATAAATATACTATAGAGCTTGCAGTAGCTGGTTTTGAAGAGTCTGAAATAGACATTGAAGCCGCTGGTGAAAATCTAACTATTAAGGGCTCAAAGGACCAAGATGCATCTGAGGGCTTAGTTCATCAAGGGTTAGCGGCTAGAAATTTTAACAAAACCTTCGTTCTTTCAGATGATATGGTCATCAAAGGAGCGGCACTAAGTAACGGAATGCTTTATATTGGAATTGAAAGAATTATTCCAGAAGACAAAAAACCAAGAAAAATAGACTTTACTTCAAAAAGTAAACTCTTGGGTTAAATAAAAAAGGAGAGCTTAGCTCTCCTTTTTTTTATCTGATTTATTCGGTCGAGTTAGATGATCTAGAACAAAAATAATGTCTTCCATAAATTTATTCACCAAATTTTCAGAGTTTACAGAGTAATTTTTTAATCTCTTTTCAATTCTTTTGGCTCTTTTGACATATTTATCCTCTTCACTCATAAATTAATTATACTGTGAAACATGACTATTCAAGAGATATCGCAATCAGTTAAAGGAAAAATAGGCGACAGTAACTGTGTACTGATTATCTCAAGTCTAAATGGTTTTAATTATTCTAATGAAACTCAAACTCAATCACTGAAAGATTTGTGTCGAGAACTCAAGAAAAATATATCCTTTATCGACAATCCACCAAAAGATGGTGATTACATTTTATTAGTAAAAGTTTGCAAGCTTTTACCCAAAGGAAACAGAATTTTAAATCAAGAAAAGTTTTCTGATCTTGAAAGGCAATATGAGGTTTCTTTCAGTGCTGAATATCAGGATAACTTATTAACTTTATTTAAGATTTAGAACTAACTGGTTTTCTAAATAAGAGTGTCATTCTGTCACTTTCTCCAATATCGAGATATTTTTCTCTATCTACATCTTTCAGTCTTAGATTTGGTGGTAAGGTCCAGACGCCCTTAGGGTGGTCGGCCGTATCTTTAGGATTTGCGTTTACTTCCGAAGTAGCCACTAACTCAAATCCATGTTTTTTTGCAATCTCTATGGCATGTTTCTCAGTAACATATCCACTTTTTTTCATAACTTCCATTGAAGTGCCAGGTTTTGCTCTATGTTCTACTACCCCAAAAACGCCTCCTGGCTTTAGAACTGCAAAAGTGTTAGAAAAAATATCATCCATTTTGGGGCCAAGCCAGTTATGTAAATTTCTGAATGTTAAAACTGCATCAACAGATTCTAAATCACCAAGAGAAGAGTCTAAGTCAACAATTTCAACCCTACCATACATTGGATTATTGGAAATTTTTTGCTCAAAATTAGCTCTGGATCTTCTGTAATAACCGATATCTGAATCAGCACTAAAATGAGCAGCAATTAATGTTCCGGGATAATGTATATAGTTTGCTAGAATCTCAGTATACCAACCACCTCCAGGTGATAATTCAATAATTGTCATATCAGATTCAATCCCAAAGAAGGATAATGTTTCATATGGATTGCGATAAGTGTCTCTCAATGTATTTTTTGGCGTTCTATCATCACTCGCTATTGCACCTTTTAAATCATGTGAATAAAAGTTGCTTGTGTTAAGAAGAAATAAAATTGGTAAAAGGAATTTAAGAAAATTTTTCATGAGAGGATAATATAATTAAATTGCTGTCTTTAATAGTGTAGAAATAACCCTTTCAAGTTGTTCAATGTTTCCGCATTGAAAAACTTTCGTACAGTAAGCTGAATAAGTCGTCATAACCGAGTCACCTGTATCCCATCTATATTTTCCTTCAGGATTAAGCCAAAAAACTTGTTTAGCTCGTTCGTTTATAGATTTCATTAGATTTGCTTTATCTGGACCAAAATTATTCCTAGCATCACCAAGAATAACTACTGTAGTTTTTTTATCTATTTCATCTAAACAAAGGCTCACAAACTCAGTCAAAGCTTGTCCATAATCAGTAGACCCGCCTCCATGTTTTTGCAAAGCTTTTTCAATAGCTTCATCTAGTTGAGAATCTTTGAAGTCATTAGTCACTTCTCCTAAGTTGGATGAAAATACAAATGCACGTAATTTAGATACAACTTCAGTTAAACTAAAAAGAAACATCAACATAAATCTCGCATAGGCACCAACTGATCCACTAACATCACAGATCACATAAATTTTTGGTCTATCAACTTTCTTGTATGCCCAACTTAAGTTAAATAAAACACCTTGATTAACCCAGTTATCTCTAATGGTTTTCCTTATGTCTAATTTTCCTCTTTTAAAGTTTTTCTTTCTTCTGGAATGTAAATTAGCGAGTTTCTTAGCCATCTTTCTAACTAATGAATGAACCTCATGAAGATAGGAACGATCTATTTGAGCCATATTCATAGATTTAAATACTTGCTCCCTAAGTTGTTCTCCAGAGACATCTCCATGAAGTAAAAACTGTTGCTGTACATAATCTGACACTCGTTCTCTAAGATTTGTAAGTTGATTCCTAAGTTCTTGTTCTAATTCAGATGGAAAATCTTCTTCTCTTGTCGACCCCATAGACATAAGCTCATCTTCTAATTTACCCACTCCCATTTTTTCTAATATACGTCTTGTAAAAACCGATCTTTGGGTGAAATATCTAATTTCTCTTATTTCTGCATCTTCAGCAGCATCTGCAATTGAGAGCATTAATTCAGCTTGAGAACCTTCTAGTAATTTCTTAGCTAAGTCTGAATCAATATCTTTTATATCGCTTAGCTTATTGGAATCTACATTTATTTGCTGTTTAATCTCATCGGAAAAAAATTCCTCAAAACAAATTTCAAATTTTTCTTTTTCGTCCGGAGTTTTTGGTAAAACTACTGATAAGCTTTTCTTGAGTAGCTCTTTATCCTCATATCCAACTGTGTCGATTACAGCAACTGCATCTAATGTTTCTGCGGGTGAAACTCTTACATTAGAGTTTCTTAAAGCTTTTACAAAATCAGTTAAGACTTTTTCCATCAGATGTCTCAGTTGCCGAAGAAACCAATGCGGGTATTTCTTTCTTTACTACCTCTATATCCTGTTGATGTTTAAGAAGTATATTGAGAGTGTCTTCAGCTAGTTTTGTATCAAGCTCATCAGAATTTAAAAGGATAACAGTCTTTGCCCAATCAATTGTTTCGCTGATTGCAGGCTGTTTCTTTAAATCAAGCTCACGAATTCCTTGAACAAAATTTACCAATTGTATTTGCAAAGACTCAGATATCTCTGGAACTCTAGCTTTGACAATTTGTCTTTCGAGTTTTGCATCTGGAAAAGGTATATAAAGATGTAAACATCTTCTTTTGAGAGCATCACCAATTTCTCTGCTATTGTTACTTGTAAGAACAACAAGTGGTTTTACTTCTGCCTTCCTTACTCCCAACTCGGGAATAGATATTTGAAACTCCGATAAGATTTCGAGTAACAGAGCCTCAAACTCCTCATCAGATTTGTCTACTTCATCAATCAAAAGGACAGAACCCTTTTCTGAAGTTAATGCTTCAAGCAAAGGTCTTGTTTCAAGAAAATCTTCAGAAAAGAATATATCTTCAAACTTCATGAGCCTATCAAGCGATTCCTTTAGGCCTTTAGCTCCTTCCAAAACTTCTTGCATTTGCTCTTTGAGTATTTGCGTATAAAGAAGCTGCTTACCATATCTCCATTCATATAAAGCTTTGGATTCATCAAGTCCCTCATAACACTGCAAACGTATCATATCTTTTTTAAAATATGACGCAGCTGTATTGGCTAATTCGGTTTTACCTACCCCAGGCGGTCCTTCTATCAAAATAGGTTTTTCAAGTTCTGAAGCAAGATACACTGCAGTAGCGATTTGTTCACTACAAATATAACCATGTTTGGCAAAACCTTTTGTTATATCCTTTATGATCTTTTTAGGTCCGTCTGACATTATTTCTCTCCTATTAGCTTTTCTATAGCATCAATGACGCTCAAAGGATCATCTACAAAAAGATGATGCATAGTACCCGGAATTCCAATAACTCTCTCCTCAGGTATATTTCCTACATAAAGCGTGTAGTCAAGGATCTCCTTTGAAAAAATTTGACTCATTAAACCATAAACAATATTTATTGGACATTTTATGGTCATAAGAATATCGGTGAGATCTTTTGATTTATAAGTTTTCATTATCTTTCCGTCCGATTTTAAAACCCATCCATCATCTGTTTCCTTGAAGGAATTAGAAGCTATATGATTGAGTAGATAATCATTTCTGCATGGCTGAGGTGGGATTAATCTAAAACTATCCAATGCAGCTTCTTTGTCATCATATATAAAGTCCGCCCTTATCATCGATTTGCTTGAAGAAAATCCTTTGGCTTTATCTGGTGGAAGCACAACTATTGAATCTAATAGTGTTAAAGATTTGAATATTTCAGGATAGATAGATGTTGCATTGAGAGATATGGAGCCACCCATACTATGAGCTATGAAGTCTGCCTGACTCCATCTCATATCATTGCATACAGCTTTTATTTCATCAGCAAAGATTTCTTGGCTATACAATTCTCGATGATCACTGTCTCCAGATCCTGATAGATCTATCGCAACTGCACAAAATTTATCTAAAAATGCAGGGGCTACGAAATCCCACCAATGGGCATGAGCGCTATAACCATGGATGAAAAAAATTCCTGGCTTATTTTCATCACCCCATACCAAGTAATGAATATTCTTATCTTGAACTTGAACGTATTTAGAAACAGGTTCAACTAGAAGTGATTCATTGAACCAGTCCAAATTAGACATGGGCCTAGCTGACTGAAGTTATAGCGGCTTTGAGAGCATCGGCAATCATATCTAAATGTTCCTTTTCAACTATGAGTGATGGGGATAACACCAAAAATTCACCGGAATACCTGACTAAAACATTATTATCATAACAATGCTGAAAAACTTTTGCCGCAAATTCCGTTGCTGGTAGTCCATCAGAACCAAAATGAATTGCACCCATTAAACCTATATTTCTAATATCAATGACCTGATTCAAGCCCTTAAGAGAGTGAATGGCTTCTTGAAAGTGGGGTTCCATTTCTTTTGCTCTATCAAACAAACCTTCTTCCTCGTATACATCCAAGGCAGCTATGCCTGCTGCGCATGCAACTGGATGACCCGAATATGTATAACCATGAAATAGTTCAATCATTGCTTCTGGACCTTCCATGAGTTGATCATAAATGGAATTATCAAAAGCAACGGCACTCATTGGTATCATTGCGCTAGTTAAACCTTTTGCCATAGTAATCATGTCAGGTCTGACATCAAATCTATTAGCAGCAAAACAACAGCCTAATCTTCCAAAACCAGTTATTACTTCATCGAAAATTAAAAGCACATTGTGTTTTGTGCATATTTCTCTTATTCGTTCTAAATAACCTACCGGCGGGACTATAACACCACCTGATCCTGTGACTGGCTCAATAATTACCGCAGCTACTGTAGAGGGATCTTGAAGAATAAGAATTTTTTCAAGTTCATCAGCTAAATGCAGTCCCCATTCAGGCTGACCTTTAGAGAAGGCCATATGTTCTATATCCCACGTATGAGGCATATGATCAATTCCAGGCAATAAAGGTCCAAAAGATTTTCTGTTTGGAGTGAGTCCGCCAACAGAAACTCCCCCAAAATTTACGCCGTGGTAACCTTTTTCCCTTCCAATAAACTTAGTTTTTTGACCGTCACCTTTCGATGCGTGGTATGCCAGAGCAACTTTCATAGCAGTTTCAACTGCTTCAGATCCAGAATTACCATAAAAAATCCTATCGAGACCTTTGGGAGTAAGTGATGATACTTTCTCAGCTAACTCAAAAGCTTTTGGATGAGACATATTAAAAGCTGTAGCATAATCCAGTTCAGCAGCTTGATTTTGCACAGCTGCGACTATTTTAGGATGGCAATGGCCAGCATTTGTGCACCATAATCCTGCGATTCCATCCAACACTTCTCTACCATCATCACTCTTGTAAAACATCCCTTTGGCAGAGGTTAAAAGACGTGGATTTGCCTTAAACTTTTTATTGGGCGTAAATGGAAGCCAATAATTATCTAAATTTAGATTCTCTTGTGATCTCATGTCTGCAATTATACTTTATCAATAGGTTCAAGGTCTTTTTTTGTACTGAATATACAGGTCATTGCAACAATAAGGAATAAGATTAAGTAAGGATATATAACAGTCATTTCATTCTCCAGCATGATCCAACCAAAAACTGCGGGTGCTAAAGATGCGCTAAGTAGAATGCAAGCATTTAACCAAGCTCCAAGTCTACCAGTAGGATCAATATCAGCTGCAGCCGCCAAGATGAGAATGACCATAATGACAAAAACTATATTCCATGTGATGTTGCCATAATAAAAAGTGTCATAAGAAGGGATTCCAAAGATTGCATAAACGCAAATTGAGGAAACCAACAGACACAATAAAATTGTTTCTTTTCTTCTTATTTTATTTCCAAATACACCTATAAATACCGGTCCAAGTAGACTCAGAATAATGGCTAGAGATATAACGCCCCCAACTTCCGACACTCCCATATCTATATATTCCACTCCAAATCTTTCCATAAAAGCCCACATACCGCTGGAAGGAATCTCATAAAACAGCACAGCTGTAATAAGTAAGAAATAAAGCCATTTCTGGGCAATGGGTTCTCTAACTAAATTAGTGTCATTTTCTCTGGATGTTTTAGCAGAGAAAAAGAGCAAGGTTAACGCTATGTAGACATAAATGAAATTAAAGAAATAATAACTATGTCCTCCGTCCTCTATCCATGTACTAGAGATGTATATAAGAAACGCAGCAGTAAGTGATGCGAAAAGAGTAAACAGTGCATAGGATCTATTGGGATCTTGTGATGAGGCCAATATCGAATGACCTGAAGCAATAAGCATGCCGCAACCAACTCCCGAAAAAGCTTTTATTAAAGTAATTTGATTAACATCACTGGATACAGAGCATAAGTAATAACAAACCATAACGATAAGACTGCCAGTTAAGCCAAGCGCCCTTCCCTTATAAGCAGCGTTACCAAAATATAAGGAGCTAATCGCAGCAAAGAAAAGTTCAAGCGTAACCACCAATCCAGCTTCTTGTGAATTAGCATTCAATCCTACAGAGACTGCACTAACGTTAAATGGTGCCAAAGAAGAAGCAAGATTTCCCAGTTCCAACATAGCCATGCCGGCCAATAGGTGAAAATAAGTTCTGTATTGCATTTATCTTTTTTATATAAAGCTTAATATATAAACTCAGTGTATACATAAAGAAAACTAATTGTGCCAATTACCAAAAATCAAAGTTTCATTAAGCCAAAACAAGAGCGCAGTCAAAAGAGATTCGATGAGGTTATCAAAACTGCTGAATTTATCTATATGAGCGATGATTACGATCTAACAGTTCAAGATATAGCTAAAATATCTGGATTAAAGAGACCTTCGATCTATAAATTCTTTCCTAGCAATGAATCCCTTCTGGAAGCTATTTCAGAGAAGCATACAAATAAATTATTGCTTTTAATTAAAAAAAACTTCAAATCAGTAAACTATAAAAATATTTCTGAGCTCATAAAAATATTAATAGATGTTATAGCCATATATCTCACCAATAACTCCCCTTTATCAAATTTAATTTTTACTGATCATTCAAAAAAGCTTATAAAAGATGAGCTCTTTGAACAGTTGAATTCTGTGTCAAACTGCAGTGAACTCAAGATCAGATATAGTTTAAGTATATTAATATCTTGTTTGGAAGAAGCGTTCATGCAAGGCGGAAATCTTTCTCCACAACAAATTGCAGAAACAAAAAAAGCCTGTCTTCATTATTTGGTTAATTAAAGTTGAGTAAGAAACCTAATTAAAAAACTAGGTTTCTTGACTCATGGATATTTGTGATAAATATCTAATTGTTAGTATGGGGAGCTAACATTTAAATTTTAAAAATTTCTTGTGCCTTTTGTATTGCAATCAAGTTTCTTAAAAGTGAAATTTTATTACATATAAATAGGATTTTTATAATTGGCAATTTGTGATTATTAACAATGATTATTCCTTAAAGGTTTAACTTAAAACCAAAAATATATCTTGAACCATAACTTTCGACTTGATTCGGTAGATCTCCCAAGTTTCGAATATCAACAAAGTCAGTTAAATTATTGAAATCAGCATAGATTATTGCCTTGTAACCTAAAATTTCCTCAAGGTCATATCTCAATGATAACTCCAGCCTCTCTTGTTCTTCCCAATAATAAGCGCTACCGATAACATCTGACTCCGTAGAGTCTAGCCATCCATCTCGATATCTAAATGCTAATCTTGCAGATAAGCCATAATCCTCATAAAAGATAGATGCGTTATAAGTAAAATCTGATGTACCAGGTAAGTCGTAACTTATGCCATTTGGAGCAGTAAAACTAGAATCCACAGAGGCTAAATTCAATTCATAACCAAAACCTGACAAAAAACCTTCAAAGAATCTATCGAAGCGATCAATTAAGTTTATCTCAAATCCTTTCAGTTCTCCGTTACTTCCATTATCACTTCCGTTCAAAGTCCATAATTCACCTTCTTGAGCTACATCAGAATATAGTGAACCATCAACCTTTGAACTAGAATCTACTATGACATTTTCTATTTCTCTATAGAAAATGTTTACTGCGAAAATACTGGCTTCAGAGAAATACCACTCATAAGCAGTATCCAGACCCCAAGATTCTTCAGGATCTAAACCAGGATTACCACCACTTATAGATCTTGTTGTAGGATCAATGGTAGCTGAGGCCCTTGCTTCAGTATAAGTTGGCCTGCTTACACCAGTAGTAGCCGAAAGCCGTAATTTTCTATCATCATCTAAGTTGTAGTTTAGGTGAAAACTAGGTAAAAAATTTGAATAAGATTTAGTAAGAGTTTGAGGGAGCATATTCCCTTCAGCATCTAATCTTGATCCAGAAGTTTCAAACTCAGTATCTTCATATCTAGCTCCAAAAATAAGATTTCCATAATCTGTATCTATGGTTTGCATTGCATAAATACTGTGCATGGTTTCTTCAATAGTTTCTAAAGTATTGGATGGTAAATCAGCTATACCAGGTCGTTTGAGACCTGCATCAATCAGAGCATTTTTTAACCCTTTATTGTCTGTATAAAATCCTCCAATATCATTCCTTTGATCACCGTGTATCCAGAGATTAGTAGGTTGATCAAATGAAGACGTATCTACTGCTGCTGCAGTTGCAAAATCTAAATTAAATGCATTACCTCCCAAAGCCTCTCTGACATCATATTTATAACCAGTCTTGAATACCCCCAGGTTATTCATCCTCTCTAAATCAAATTTAAACTGATCATTATCTGTCTCTCTTTCACCATAGATGTTGTAGATAAAAATTGCATCGATCTCAAGTGAACTCAATGGTTCAGACAAGGTGAATCTGGGATCAAAAGGATTGGTGATATCATAAGATGCAACAGTAGAACCTGCACCATAAGGTATTGGCAGCCAATATTTTGACTGCATTGTGATTTGGCTAAATCTTGCATCCAATATCCAGTCATTTATAGACCAATCTAGTCCTATGGTATCAATTTCAGTTGAGTTATCGTAAATGCCATCCTCTACTAGTCGAAATACTAAAGCTAAACTAGTCCCTGTACCTGGAGTGAGCTCCGTACCAGCAGCTGAAGCACCTCTTCCAAAATTTAAATACCAAGAATTTCTCTGTTGTTTTTCCTCAAATTCTGTCCTGATTGATCTAAAGAATACTTTGTTTCCATTATCGAAATAATACTCAAGTGAGCCGCCGTTTGCCTTATTTTCATAATCAACTAAATAGTTATTAAATCGAATGCCAAGACTTCCGCTTGAAGTAGGAATGTATCCAGAATCAGTAAGCGTGAATTCCATATCATCAAGATTTGTTGTGATTTGCTCATTAAAGGCGCTAGAGTTGTATATCAATATACCAAACTTTTCATTGGAAAAAGAAATACGTAAATTTTCTCTATCAGTATCTCCATCTCCTAGATCTTGTTCTCCTCGACCATAGTCAAATGCAGCTGAAAAACCGTCTATGTCGGAAGGTGAAAAAGTCTTAATATCAATATAGCCAGAAACGGCTTCTCCGGTCATATCAGGAGTAATTGCTTTGTTAGCAAAAATTTGTGATGTAACTACTGCAGGATAAGAATCAAATCGAGGAATTCTTCCATTTTCTGTGCCTGGAATATCAATACCATCAAATGCAATAGCTGTATAACGAGGGGGCGCACCTCTAAAATTCAGAAATCTTGATCGACCTTGATCTCTCTCTATAGATACTCCAGGAACTCGACCGAGGGCATCTGCGATGTTTTGATCTGGAAAACGACCGATATCATCTGAGGAAATAACTTCAACTAAATTATCTGAGATTTTTTTAGCCTGTATTGATTCCATCTGGCTTGTTTTTATTGGTTTTCCAACAATTACTATCTCTTCTAGTAATTCCTCTGAGTCTTGTGCGTTTATATAATTAAGAAAAAAAAGTTGTAAGAAAGTTACAAAAATTGATAGTACATACCTTTTCATTAGATCTCCTGTGAAAAGAGATTATTCTAGATATCTATATTGTCAGTTCTGTGATGAAAGAAACGAGTAAGTTTCTGGAATAGAAATTTTAAGGAGCTTTTAGGTAAATTTTATGTAAATTCATTAAGACAATATTATGAACATAGTTAGCTAGAGGGAAACACACACTTTGGATCATCATTCAAAGGATTATTGACATGGGTTGAAACAGGATGATTTATGATTGCTTTTGAGGAAAAAATATCCACACAGTCAACATTATCTCCGTTAAGCCAAGATTGAAAGTGTTGCTTAGAAATAATCAAAGGCATTCGTTCATGAATATTTTTTGTGATATCGTTCTTTATGTTTGAGTACAATTTTGGCTTATCAACCCCAAGCACAAACTTTAATATCTCCTCAGCTTCAATTCTTGATTCTTGTTGAGAGAGGTTTGTGTATTGATAAATAAACCATGAGGTCTCTCTAAGAGCTTCAATGGTTTTCATTATTTTGTTGATTCTTCTATTAGAGCACCAATCAAAGGATCTATACCACCCTCCATCATCTGCTCAAGCTTATACAAAGTTAGATTGATCCTATGATCAGTGACCCTACCTTGTGGAAAATTATATGTTCGAATCCTTTCTGATCT
>ENA-OSEY01000990-OSEY01000990.1-marine-metagenome-genome-assembly--contig:-NODE-990-length-20075-cov-5.343734_pt1 | contig 20075 bp, 21 predicted proteins | sample MGYA00248465_ERZ534230 | MGnify/ENA primary metagenome ERZ534230 (study PRJEB26409, sample SAMN06344110) | marine metagenome | isolation source: Sea water from surface | place: Atlantic Ocean:Southern...
GGGGAAGCAGGGCAATCTGTCCGTAGCCCGCCTCCGCAGCGCAGTGCCGCAAGCTCACGGCTGTCTCGTGATCCCCGCTGAAGGGGGTTTCAAGGATGGAATGGGGATCAACCAGGCAGGGGGCCACCAGTTGGTCCGCTGCAGGGGTGGCATTGAGGCCAAGGCCGAGGGCCAGATCTCGGGCCTCGTCGTCAAAGCCGACCAGGACACCCCGATCGATCAAAACTGCGCCCTGCTGCACTGCGTGTCCGGGGCCACGCAGGACGCGCACCGGATCCAGCAGCAAGGTGTCGTTCATGACGTCAGAGAGCGCCTGCTGCCGTGCGGTCAATCACGCTTCCGAAGTGGGAGGTGAGGTTGAGGCAGGTCACCACTGCAGGCTGGCCTGGATCGGCGGCAATGTCGACCACCGTGACGCCACCGTTGCCCTGTTTGACGGCCCAGATGTCGGCCGGGGTCAGCCCCAACAGGTCGCAGAGGATCGTCTTGTTGACGGCGTCGTGGGCCACCACCAGCACCGTTTCCTCAGGCTTCAGCTCGCCAGCGATCTCTCCCCAGCTCCGGACGGAACGGGCCCACACGTCCTGAATGGTTTCCCCCTCAGGCATCTGCACGGTCTCCGGAGCACGTTTCCAGGTGTCCAGCAGCTCCGACCAGTCCTCTCTGATTTCGGATTCGAGCTTGCCTTCCCAGACTCCGTGTCCGATTTCCACCAGTCCGTCGATCTGGGTCAGGGGCACATCGGGATGCGCCTCGAGAATGATCTGGGCCGTTTCGGTCGGGCGCGACAGCGTGCTGCTCCAGGCCCGATCGATGGGGATGTCTTTGAGGAAGTCGCGGGCGGCCGCGGCTTGACGGCGACCGTTCTCATTCAGCGGAATATCGATCTGCCCCTGGAAGCGCCCGGCTTTGTTCCAGTCGGTTTCGCCGTGTCGCACCAAAATCAGCCTGGCGTTTTTGCCCTTCTCCGGCAGCGGTTGCAGGTGTGTGGTGCTGTTCAGGCATTCAATCTGCACCTGGGGGCCGTTCTCTCCCGGCCGGATGTTGAAGACCGAAAGGGAGGTGTTGTCGACGCGGAGCCGCCGGAAGCCGTGGTCGGGTTCCCCCAGCAACACCAGCATCAGGCAGCGCAGGATGGCGTTGTGGGCCACCACCAGCACCGTGTCGTTGCCGTTGGCGGGATGGCGTTCCAACAACTTGCTGATGAAGTCCTGCGCCTGTTCCATCAGCTCAGGCAGTGGCTTGTAGCTCGAACCATCACGACGCTGGAGCTCCAGCTCCATGGGCCGCTGCTTCCAGATCTTGTAGGCCTCCGTTGAGCCTTGCATCAGTTCGTCGATGGTCTGGCCAGACCAGGGCTCAAGATCCACCTCCAGCAGTCCGTCATCAAAGACGGGATCTGGGGCCTGACCACCTTTGGTCTCCAGCAGGCTCGCCGTCGTCGCGGCCGCTCGCTGCAGTGGGGAGCTGTAGATGGCCTGGAGGCTCACGTCCTCAAGCGAGCGGCCCAGGGCCCGGGCCTGCTCATGCCCCTCCTCGCTGAGGTTCGAAAGATCATCGCGGCCCTGGATCCGTCGTTCCTTGTTGAAACTGCTGAGACCGTGGCGGACCAGAAGAAGACGAAGGGGCACGGTTCAGCGTCAGGGCGCGGCCATCGTATGGAAGCGGCCTTTCGGGGGGACAATCGTGGGCAGTTGACGCCTGCTGGTGCCCAGTTCCCCACAACCGGTTTCCCCGCGCTGGAAGGGACTTCTGGCGGCCTTGTCCCTCGCTTTGGCCGGTTTTATCTGGTTGTCCGGCTTGATTGACAGCCTCTCGCGACCTTCGGTGGCACCGGCCCTGAGCCTTCAGCAGCAGGAGCTGACACTTCTGGCCGAACCAGCAGTGCCGCCCCCGCTGCGGGAGGCCCTCCTGGGGGAGGCGCCGCGGGAGGCGCTGCGCAAGGCCCTTGAGGGAATCAGCGCAGAAGAGCGCACTGAACGGCAGCAACAAATGTTCCTGCTGTTGCAAGGGCAAGGTTCCGCATCAGCGGATCTCGAACGCGGTGGCGACGATCCTTTGCTCCAGCAGCTCCAGTGCGAAGCAGGCGCCGCTGATCCGACGCTCTGCATCGATGCTGCAGCCGCGGGGCAAGCGGCGTTCCGTTTGGCCCTCAGCACGGTGCTGCCCCTGGTGACGGCCCTGCTCGGTGGCCTGCTGCTGCTCGGTCAGGCCTGGCGTCTGCTGCGAGGTCGTCTGATGGCCTGGCCCGATGTTCAGGGGCCGGAGCTGACCCTGGTCGACATGGCCCTGCTGGTGGCGGGTGGCTTTGTGGTGATCAGTGCCGTTGGCGTTCCGCTGGTGGCGTTCCCGTTGGTTGGTGCACTGACGGCGGGGCTGGGCAGCCCTCGTCGTGAAGCCGTCAGCGTGGTGATCAATTACGGCGTGATGGCGCTGCCGAGCTTGCTGATCCTCTGGCGGCAAGTGCGTTCGCTGCCGAGGGAGAGGGCACCGCTGGGGGGATGGATGCAGTGGCGTGTGCGGCCGCTGTTCTCCGCTCTACGGGATGCAATGACGGGCTGGTTGATGGTGACGCCGGTGGTGATGCTCACGGGGTGGTTGCTCGTGCGCCTGGTGGGGGACCCCGGGGGCAGCAATCCGTTGTTGGAGTTGGTGTTGGGCAGCCGTGATCCGCTTGCCCTGGGCTTGCTTGCTCTCACCGCGGTTGTGCTGGCGCCGCTGTTTGAGGAAACGATCTTCCGCGGTGCCTTGCTGCCGGTGTTGGCGACCAAGCTCGGTCCCCTCCCGGGGGTTCTGCTCAGTGGCCTGTTGTTTGCCATGGCCCACATCAGTGTTGGCGAGTTGGCACCGCTCACGGTGTTGGGGGTTGGGCTTGGTTTGGTGCGGCTCCGCAGCGGACGCCTGTGGCCCTCGGTGCTGATGCATGGGCTGTGGAACGCCGTGACCTTCCTGAACCTGCTGCTGCTCTGAGCCTTGCCCCGCCTTTCTGCAGGTGGTTCACTGGCCTATTCGCCTGTGATCCCGGTGGTTGCCGCTCCGGAACAGCGTGCATCGACCACGGCTTTCGAGCTGATTCAAGGGTCACTGTCCTCCGGACGCATTGCACGACGCTCCCCTCTCCTTGGAGGGCTCCATCGCCTGATGGACGGCACGCTGCTGGGATTGATTGCGGCGGTTGCCGTTCTGGCCGGTCTCACGCTGCACTGGCAGCATCGCTGGACTGTGGCCTTCCGCCTGCTGGAGGCAACCCGCACCCAGGCGCACCGGTTGACGGAATCAACCGCTGTGATGGAACAGCATCTGTTGCTGCGTTCTCAGCAGCCCAACCGCCTGGTGCCAACGCAGGTGGCCAATCTGGTGCATCTTGATCGACCCGATCCGGGCTCATTGCAAGCGTCTGCCTCCTCCCCAATGGCATCGCTTCAGGCCCTGGGGAATCAGCCCATTCGGGCTGGCTACTGATGACGCGGGTGTCAGGGCGTCGACCCATCCGTTCGCGCAGCTCCCGCGCGCGGGTCGTGCCTCTGACCCAGGTTCCCCCCAAGCGGCTTTGGATCATCTTCTGGATCCTGGCGGCAGGCTTGCTGGGGTTGGTGGGTCGCATGGCCTGGCTGCAGTTGGTGCAAGCCCCCGACCTGGAGCAGCGTGCCCGTCAGCTGCAGACGCAGCGCACCCAACCCTTGGGGCAGCGCCGTCCGATCGTCGATCGCACCGGCCGCTTGGTCGCGATGGATGAAAAGCGCTTCCGGCTCTGGGCCCATCCCCGCTACTTCAACATGCCGGGAGATAACCCCAATCTCGTCCGCCCTGCCGAAGATGTGGCGGCGGTGTTGGCCGATCCCTTGGCGCGTCCCGCACCTGCGCTGCTGAAAGCCATGGGAACCCAGGCCTCAGGGATCAAATTGGCTGAGGAGCTGGATCCGGAAACGGCTGACCGCATCCGGGCCCTCGGAATCAGTGGCCTCGATCTGGAGGCCTATCCCCAGCGGGTGTATCCCCAGGCGTCGTTGTTCGCCAACGTGGTGGGCTTCCTCAATGCGGAGCGGCAACCTCAAGCGGGTCTTGAGCAGAGCCGTGATGGTGATCTGGCTCGCCATGAGCAAACCCGATACCTCCGCCGGGGTGCTGATGGCACGCCGTTGCCGGCCAACCTCGCCCCGGGATCCTTCTATGGCGATGATTTGCGCCTGCAGCTGACGCTGGATTCCAGGCTCCAGCAGGTGGCGCTCAAAGCTCTTGCTGAGCAGGTTGCCAAGTGGAAAGCCCAGAAGGGCGCCGCAATCGTGATGGATGCCACCAATGGTGAGTTGTTGGTGCTGGCATCGACACCCACCTATGACCCCAACCGCTACTGGGATTTCCCCACAGGGCGGTTTCGGGAATGGTCTGTTCAGGATCTCTATGAACCCGGCTCGACGTTCAAGCCGATCAACTTGGCTCTGGCCCTCCAGGACGGCGCCATTCAGGCGACGGATCGGGTGAATGACGTGGGCAAGCTGATGGTCGGTGGTTGGCCGATCAACAACCACGACAAAAAAGCCCATGGTTTGGTGGACTTCGCCACTGTGCTCCAGGTGTCAAGCAACGTCGGTATGGTCCAGGCCATGCGGCGTCTTGACGACGATGCCTACTGGAACTGGATGGAGCGTCTTGGCATCAATCAGCGTCCAGACACCGACCTCCCCGGGGCGGTGGCTGGTCAGCTCAAGAGCAAGAAGCAGTTCACCAGTCAGCCGATCGAGCCGGCGACGACAGCCTTTGGTCAGGGGTTTTCGCTCACACCGCTCAAGCTGGTGCAGCTGCACGGGATGCTGGCCAACGGTGGCAAGTTGATCAGTCCCCACATCACCCGTGGCTTCCGCTCGGGTGATGCCTTGGCTCCTGCGGCGGCACCCAGTGGTCAGCAGTTGCTGAACCCGGAGGTCACGCGCACGGTGCTCCAGTGGATGGAATCGGTGGTGGATCAGGGCAGTGGCAAGGGAGTGAAAACACCCGGCTACCGAATTGGTGGCAAAACAGGGACGGCGCAAAAGGCCCTGAATGGGATCTATCTCCCAGGAGCCAAGATCTGCAGCTTCGTGGCCACCTTGCCGATTGAGGATCCCCGTTACGTGGTGTTTGTGGTGGTGGATGAGCCCCGAGGTGAACACGCCTATGGCTCCACCGTTGCCGTTCCTGTCGCCAAACAGATCATTGATGCCTTGCTGGTTGTTGAGCGCATCGCCCCCTCAAAACCTGCTGAATTGAACAAGCTTTTGAACAGCTGACGCATTAAAAAGCGCGGCTACGTTACGGGTATTGAGCCGTCGTACATCATGGCCAGCCTGCTCGATCAGCTTTCACAAATGACCGTGGTCGTTGCCGACACGGGTGATCTGGAGGCGATCCGTAAGTTCACCCCTCGGGATGCCACCACCAACCCGTCATTGATCCTGGCTGCCGCACAGATTCCGGCTTATCAGAACCTGATTGATGAGGCTTTGCGCTCGTCGCGCAAGTTGATGGGCAGCGATGCAGCGGTGGAAGACGTGGTGCGGGAAGCTCTGGATGAGATCAGTGTGATCTTCGGCAAGGAGATTCTCAAGATTGTTCCCCGCCGTGTGTCAACGGAGGTGGATGCCCGCCTGAGTTTTGACACCGACGCCACGATTGAAAAAGGGCGCAAGCTGATTCGTCTGTACAACGATGCCGGCATCAGCAACGATCGCGTTCTGATCAAAATTGCCTCCACCTGGGAAGGCATCAAAGCCGCCGAGGTGCTGGAGCAAGAGGGGATTCACTGCAACCTCACCCTTCTGTTTGGTTTCGGTCAGGCCGTTGCCTGTGCCGAAGCCGGCGTCACTCTGATCTCCCCCTTCGTGGGGCGCATCCTGGACTGGTACAAGGCTGAAACCGGACGCGATTCTTACCCCGGGCCTGAGGATCCGGGTGTGATTTCGGTGACCAAGATCTTTAACTACTACAAAACCCACGGCTACGGCACGGAGGTGATGGGGGCGAGCTTCCGCAACATTGATGAGATCACGGAGTTGGCCGGTTGTGATCTGCTCACGATTTCACCGAAGTTGCTGGATCAGCTCCGTGAGACTGATGCTGTGCTGACCCAGAAATTGGATGCCACCCATCCCACCGATGGCGAAGCCAAGATCCACGTCGATCGCGCCACCTTTGATGCACTGATGCAGGACGATCGGATGGCCAGCGACAAACTCACCGAGGGCATTAAAGGCTTCAGCAAGGCCATTGAAACCCTGGAGCATCAACTGGCCCATCGTCTGGCTGAACTGGAGGGTGGATCCGCCTTCCGCCACGCCGTTTCCGAGATCTTCATGCTCAACGACATGAACGGCGATGGCTCGATCACCCGCGACGAATGGCTCGGCAGTGATGCCATCTTTGATGCCCTCGATCAGGACCACGACGGCCTGATCTCTCAGGCGGACGTGCGTCAAGGCTTTGGCGCAGCTCTGACTCTGACCTCTGTCTGAGTCGCGCTGGTTCCATGCATGCGCTCGACACCATGCGTGCTTTGGCCAGCAAGGCCGAAGTGATTCATCTCAGTCAGGGCGACGTGCTGTTTCGTACCGGCGAAACCGGCTCCTGCATGTACGGCCTGCTGGAGGGATCGGTGCGGCTCACCTGGATCGATTCAGCAGGCCATGAGGGACATGAAGACATCCCTGTGGGTCATGTCTTCGGCGCAGGGGCCTTGGTGATGGAGGACCATCAGCGGCTGAGCACCGCCACGGCCACCAGTGATTGCCGTTTGATTGCCATGAACCGCGACAAGTTCCTGTTTGCGGTTCAGGAGACGCCGATGTTCGCAGTGCAACTCCTCGCATCGATTGATGCCCGTTTGCGGGACATCAAGTTGGCCGACGGATGATCGCGGGCGGGTCGATTTTTCAAGCGAAAACGGCATAATTTCGCAAGTTTTGAGACCAGATCGGTGCACAGCCGTCCCCTGCGTCTGGCAATGCAGTTGGGGTTGTTCCAGCTCAGCCTGGGGATTCTTGGCGTCCTGATCCTGGGACTTCTGAATCGTCTGTTGATTCAAGACATCCAGGTCCCGGCGGTGCTGGCGGCTGTCGCCGTTGGTGGTCAGCAATTGATGGGGTTCACCCGTGCCTGGTTCGGCCATCGTTCCGATCGCATCCCCATCAGCCGGCTGCGTCGCACGCCCTTCATCGTCAGCAGCACTGTGGCGATTGCACTGTTGTTCTGTGTGGCCTGCCAGTTGGTGCTGCGCTTGGCCACCAGCATGGAGGCCTCCGGCGGTGAGCTGAATGGGCTGCTGATGGGTCTGTTGATCCTGGTTTTTGTTGGGATCGGTACCGCGATTGCCGCTGGTGGCACGGCGTTTTCAGCCTTGATTGCTGATCGCACCACGGAAGCCGAACGGCCGCGGGTGCTGTCGGTGGTGTGGGGGATGCGTCTCCTGGGGGTGTTGCTGGGAAGTGTCCTGGTGAATCAGGTGTTCTGCAGTGCCTGTGCGGCTGATGCCAGCCGAACATCGGTGCTGGCTGGTTTGGAGCGTCTGTCGCTGGTGACGCCGCTGCTTCTGCTGGGGCTTGGCCTGGTATCGGTCTTTGGCGTGGAACGCCGCACCACGGGCTTGATGCTGCCTGCAGGGCCGGTCCCCCCCGATGTTCCTCAGCGGTTGGCTTTGCCCCAGTTGCTGTTGCAACTGCGCACCATCCCTCAGGCCGGACGCTTCCTCGGGGTGCTGTGCCTGTTCACCTTCAGCATGTTCCTCAACGATGCGGTGCTTGAGCCCTACGGCGCCGCCGTCTTTGGCATGAGTGTCTGTGCCACCACAGCGCTAAACGTGTTGATTGCCCTGGGCTTCTTTGCTGGCCTGGGTCTTAGTGGCTTCTGGTTGATTGAGCGTGTCGGCAACATCAGAACGGCCCGGGTGGGTGCGGTGCTGGCTGCTTTGGCTTTGCTGTTGATGCTTTGGGCAGGCTCTGAGCAGTCCATCCCCTTGTTGCGGACTGCCGTTGGTTTGTTTGGCTTGTCGCTTGGGGTGTGCATGAATGCCTGCCTCACCTTGATGTTCAGCTTTGTGCAGCCCGGACGCACCGGCTTTCTGCTTGGTGTTTGGGGGGCGGGCTATTCCTATTCCTGCGGCCTGGCCACCATCAGTGGAGGCGGTCTGCTCACCTTGTTCAAAGCCTGGAACGGTGGTGATTTGTTCGCTGCCTATGGCGGAGTGTTTGGCCTGCAGATGGTCTGTTTCCTGGGTGCCGCCTTGATGACGCGCCGTTTGGATGTGGTGTCTTTCCGCAACACGGTGAGAACCCGCTTTTCCGATGTCATTGAAATGGCAGTGGATTGAAGCTTGGCTGGAGCTCCGGATCCACTAGAACCGGGTTCCCTTCATTGCAGTGAATGGCAGCGCTGCAGATCGTCTGGTTCAAGCGTGATCTGCGCATCGTTGATCACCGGCCCTTGGCGGCTGCTGTGGAGCGGGGTTTGGTGCTGCCGCTGTATGTGGTCGAGCCGGAGTTGTGGCGGCAGCCCGATGCGTCTGAGCGGCAGTGGATGTTTTGCCGGGAGTCGCTGCTGGAGTTGCGCCAGGCCCTAGCGGATCGGGGCCAACCCCTGGTGGTTCGCGCTGGGGATGTGGTGCAGGTGCTGGAACGGGCCCGGCGTCAGTTCGGCATCGATGGGTTGTGGAGCCATGAGGAAACCGGCAATGGCTGGACGTACCAGCGCGACAAACGCGTTGGCGCCTGGGCCCGTCGGCATGGCATCGCCTGGATGGAACTCCCGCAGTTCGGGGTGACGCGCCGGATGCACAGCCGCAATGGCTGGGCCAAACGCTGGGAGGTTCAGATGACGGAGCCCATCACACCCGTGCCGGCCGCATTGCAAGCGCTGGATGGTATTGATCATGGAGTGATCCCGGAGCGCCCCTGTTCAGAGCTGCTTTTGGATGCGTGTCCGCAGCGTCAGATCGGCGGGCGTTCGACCGGCCTGAAGGAGTTGAACGACTTTCTGCAGCACCGTGCCCAGCGGTATCAGCGGTCGATGTCGAGCCCCAACACGGCATTCACAGGTTGTTCGCGCCTGTCGACCTATCTCACCTGGGGTTGTCTCTCGATGCGGGAAGTGCTGCAGACCAGCCGCACCCATAGCGGCCGCGGCGTCAGCAGCTTTGAATCACGGCTGCACTGGCACTGCCATTTCATTCAGAAGCTGGAGGATCAGCCGGCGATTGAATTCAGCGATTTCCATCCGTTCATGCGGGGCATTCGCGCAGCGGACGCCGAGCGTTTGACGGCCTGGAGCGAAGGTCGTACGGGTGTGCCCTTTGTGGACGCCTGCATGCGCGCCTTGCGGGCCCATGGCTGGATCAACTTCCGCATGCGGGCGATGTTGATGTCTTTTGCCAGCTACAACCTCTGGCTTCCCTGGAGGGATAGTGGCCTGCACTTAGCGCGCCAGTTTGTCGACTACGAGCCCGGCATTCACTGGAGCCAGTGCCAGATGCAGTCGGGCAGCACCTCGATCAACACGATTCGGATTTACAACCCGATCAAGCAGGGCATGGACCACGACCCCCAGGGGCTGTTCATTCGTCAGTGGTGCCCTGAACTCAAGGATGTGCCCACGATTCACATTCATGAGCCCTGGATGCTGGGGGGTGGCATGCCAGCACCGATTGTTGATGTCACCGCATCGATGCAGGACGCCAAAGATCGCATCTGGGACATTCGCCGATTGGCCGGTTTTGATCGTCATGCCGATGCGATTCAGCGCAAGCACGGCTCCCGTAAGGCGGGATTGAAGCCAACAACGGCTCGCCGCCGCCGGCGCCAACCTCAGCCACCCGACAACGGCAGCCAGCAGCTCAGCCTCGGTTTTTAGTTGCGCTGCAGCAGAAGCCGTTTGATCACCCGTTGGGCGATGTCGCCATAGCCCATCTCCCCGGAGAGAATCTGAGCAATCCGCCGTGGTGCGGTGGGCCGCTTGATTCCCAGCTGATATCCCACACCGGGGAAGCGATAGAACACCTGGGCAATGCGCCGACCCCAGGCCATCGACTCACCCCAGCGCTCCCGCATGCTGCGGCTGTAGCCCCGCAGATCCCGGCTGTCGCCCTTGAGCCATAGGTTCAGATGTCGAGCCGCCTCGCAGCCACTCATCAGGGCAGGGCGTAGCCCTTCCGCGAGAAAGGGGTCGCACAGCGATGCCGCATCGCCCACCACCACAATGCCGTTGCCATCAAGACGGTGATGGCCGTTCCACACCCGCAGTTGCCCCCGTTGCCGGATCCCGGCATCGGCGGCGAAGCCCAGATCAGGTAGCAGCTGAGCCAGCACCTGCTCCGGGTCGGCGTCCTGCTTGCCGATGAAGCTGCCCACGCCAATGTTCACACCACCAGCGAGGGGAAAGGCCCAGGCGAAGCCCTGTTTGACCAGGCCGAATTCAAAGCGGGTGCTGCCGTCGTTGAGTTTGCCTTGCCCCTCCAGCCGCACCGACATGGTGGTGGCCATCTGGGGTTGTTTGGCTCCCAGGCCGAGCCGTTGGGGCCAAGGGGACCCTGAACCATCGGCGATCACCACGGCCTTCCCCTGCCAATGGCGTCCATTGGTTGCCGTGACATGCCAGACGTCGCCATGACGACGGATGTCATTGACCTCAACGCCTGTAAGGCGTTCCGCTCCCGCCTGAATGGCCTGGTCTGAAAGCAGTTGATCGAGCGTTTCGCGGCGCACGATCCAGAACGGTGCATCGCCGGGCAGCTCGGCGACCACCGGATCCTCCAGGCACCAACTGAAATCCACCTGCCGGATCACCTGCTCCACCGCTGGCTCCAGGGAAAACGGAAACCACTGCTGCACGGAGGCCGCCATGCCACCGCCGCAGGGTTTGATCCGAGGCTCTGAGTCGCGCTCGAGCATTAGGGCGTCATGGCCCGCTAACGCGAGATGCACGGCCGCCGCACCACCAGCGGCCCCGGACCCGACGATCAGAACATCGCGGGTCCGATCCACTCCGTTGTTCACACCTTGAGGATGTCGGCTTCCTTGGACGCCAGGTGTTTCTCGAGTTCGGCAATGAACTTGTCGAGTGTTTTCTGCACGCCGTCTTGCTCATCGCGGCTCTGGTCTTCGGAGAACTCGCCCTCCTTTTCCTGCTTCTTGATCTTGTCGATCGCGTCGCGGCGCAGGTTGCGCAGAGCCACCTTGCCTTCCTCGGCGTACTTGGAGGCCAGCTTGCAGAACTCCTTGCGGCGTTCCTCGGTGAGGGGCGGCACGTTGATGCGGATGATCTTGCCGTCGTTGTTGGGGGTGAAGCCCAGCTCGCTCATGGCGATCGCTTTTTCGATCGAAGCCAGGGCGCTGATGTCGAACGGTTGGATCTGGATCGTCTGGGAATCAGGAGTCGACAGTGTGGCCAGCGACTTCAGCGGGGTTTCGGCGCCGTAGTACTCCACGCTGATGCGATCCAGCAGTGAGGAATTGGCCCGGCCGGTGCGGATGGTGTTGAAGTTGCGCTGGGTGGCCTCCACCGACTTGCGCATGCTGGCTTCGAGGTCCTGGGTCGACATGGTTGCTGAGGGAGGAGGCGTTGTTAGGCGGGGTCGCCGATGCGGGACCCGATCGGTTCCCCGGCGACGGCTCTGCCGATGTTGCCAGGTTCAAACAGGTTGAAAACAACAATCGGGATGTTGTTGTCTTTGCAGAGAGCGATGGCGGTGCTGTCCATCACTCCCAACTCGCCGCTGAGCACATCCTGATAGCTGAGCTGAGGGTGCTTCACCGCATCGGCGTGCTTGGCCGGGTCCTTGTCGTAGACCCCATCCACTTTGGTGGCTTTGAACACCACATCGGCATTGATTTCAGCGGCCCGCAGGGCCGCGGTGGTGTCGGTGGTGAAGAAGGGGTTGCCGCAACCGGCGCCGAACACCACCACCCGGTTTTTTTCCAGGTGCCGAATGGCCTTACGGCGGATGTAGGGCTCCGCTACTTCCTGCATGGCGATGGCGGTCTGCACCCTGGTGGGAACGCCGGCCCTCTCGAGACCATCCTGAAGGGTGATGGCGTTCATCACCGTGGCCAACATGCCGACGTAGTCAGCTGTGGCCCGTTCCATTCCCGCTGCAGAACCCTTGAGGCCGCGAAATATGTTGCCTCCACCCACGACGATTGCCAGTTGGGTGCCATTGGCCACCACCTTGGCCACGTCGGAAGCAATCGACTGAACAATGGCGGGGTCGATGCCATAGCCCTGAGATCCCATCAGAGCTTCGCCGCTGAGTTTCAGCAGGACGCGTGTGTAGGTCATCTACGGTCCAGATCCTTTTGACAGTAGCAAGCACTGGCACAAGCCCCTGATCGCCGCTTGGATGGGGAAACCGCGGCTGTTAGATGCCAGAGACCGATGCCACCCAAAGCGGTGTGATGGCCCGTCTCACACTCTCAGCCCTGGAACGGGCCAGCCATGATCCGGACTGTTGGCGTGAGCCTGTTGTGCACCGCGCTCTGCTGGTGAGTGGGCTGTCGGTGCTCACTGCGGCCACCCGTCATCTGCAAGACGATCTCGATGCGGCTGAAGCGGCCTAAGGCCGGGTTGTTCAACCCTTAAAACTCGATCCCCGCTTGGGCCTTCACCCCCTGTTCGCGGAAGGGATGGTGCACCAGGGTCATCTCTGTCACTAGATCGGCCCGCTCCACCAGCTCAGCTGGTGCGCCCCGGCCGGTTACCGCAACGTGGGTGAGCTCCGGTCGCTCGTTCAATCCGGCGATCACCGTACCGGCCTCGATGTAGCCCAGTTTCAAGGCCACATTCAGCTCGTCGAGCAGCACTAATTTCACGCTGGCATCCCGCAGGTAGCCCAGGGCTTTCTGCCAGGCCGCCTCCACCAGTTGTTGATCCCGCTCTCGGTTCTGGGTCTCCCAGGTGAAGCCTTCCCCCAGGGCATGCCAGCTCACCTGCTCACCGAAGGCCTGCAGTGCCCGCGCTTCACCGGGTTCCCAGCCTCCCTTGATGAATTGAACAATGGCCACCCGCTCGCCATGGCCAAGGGTGCGCAGCACCAGCCCAAGCCCGGCGGTGGTTTTGCCTTTGCCCTGGCCGGTGAACACCAGCACCAGTCCCTTCTCTTTGCTCCGTTCCTCCACCCGTTGCTTCTGCACCTGCTGGCGCCGCTCCATCCGTTTGCGGTAACCGGCGTCGTCGGTTTCGGGGGCGAGCTTGCCCCCCATGCCCAGTTCCGCGGCGGATTGATCGAGGTCGTTCGTGCTCATGGAGGGAGAGGCGTTGTTGGTTTTATCGAGGCCGCGTTGCGGTGATGCGTTGCAGGGCCCGGCCCGCCAGCAGCTCCTGGCTCACGCTGCTGAACCCGAGTTGCTCCAGCTCGGTGGGTAGGTCGTCCTCCAGCATGGCGGTGGCGGTGTCGGTTTCAAACAGGGCACAAAACAGTTGTTGGGGAAGCTTCAGCCAAGCTCCGGCTGGATGCAGATCCACCAGCACCAACCAGCCGCCCGGTTCCAGCAGCCGCAGGGCACTACGGAGCACCCGTTTCCGATCGCTGCGGGGGAATTCGTGCAGGGCCACGCTCAGCTGGATGGCGCTGAAGCTGGCATCGGCCAGAGGCGGATCTTCGGCCAGTCCCTCCACCCGCTCCAGGCTGGGGTGGCGTTGGGCGGCCAAATCCAGGGCGCGGGGGGAGACATCGAGCCCCGTCACGGCAAAGCCCGCCGCCAGCCAAGGGGCTGCTGCTTCGCCACTGCCGCAGCAGAGATCCAGCACCGCCGCGCCGGGCTTGAGATGGGGCTGCACCGCCTCGAGCCCGAGGCCCCGCAGGCGCTCCACCCCGCCAACACTCAGCGACGACACCGCCGTGACCGTGTCGTAAATCCAGCGGTAGCGGTAGGCCAGCGGCCTCAGAAACGACGTCATCGTTGATGTGAAAAGAAGGGCATACAGGGCGTTGTCAGGCCGGTTGCCGGGCCAGGGCTGCATCCACCGCCTGCTGCTGGTCACGCCGGGTGATCCAGTGGTGATAGGTGCGGGTGTGGATCGTCACCGAGTGGCCCATCATCCTGGCGGCGACGGTGTCCGGCAGGCCGACGTGGATGGTCCGCACCGCCCAAGCGTGGCGCAGGTCGTAGGGGGTGATCGGCAGGTCGTAGCGGCGGAACTGTTCACTCACCCGCCGTCCCACCTGCTGCAGGGTGGTTCGACGCAGATCGGTCTGGATCGCCGGCAGAGCGGCTGGGTTCTCCGCCAGCTCCTGCAACCCGAAGTGCTCGACCCAGTCGGGATGGAAGGGCCAGCTCTGGTGCTCACCGGTTTTGGTGGTTGGCAGCACCCGCAACACCCGATCTCCACCGGGCGCTAGCGAGGAGCAATCGCAGAAGAACACCTCATGGTTGCGCAGGCCGTAGGTGGCCATCAGGGCAAAGGCCAGGCGCCACTGTGGATTGGGGATGCGGCCTGCGGCCTCGAGGATCTGTGGATCAGTGGGCAGCTGGCGGAACCGGGCACGGTGCAGGCCATAGCCGCCGGCCTCCTGGCGCCAGTCTTCCGGTAAGGGCAGCTCCAGGTGACGGGCCAGGGCGGCCAGGGCCGTGGCGCACTGCTGCCGGCTGCGGCTGCCGTCGTCGTAACTGGTCAGCGTCTGCATCAGCAGCGCGGGCTCCAGCGGCTGATCACCGCACTGACGCGCCAGTCGCCGGAGGTAGGGCAAATAGGCACTGGTCCAGGTGGTGCGACTGCTCGCTGGGGAACGGCGTCGGCGCGGGTCGGCAAAAAAGGCTGCTTCGAAGCCCTCGATGGCGGCCTGGATCCCGATCGAACGGCCTCTGGCCGTGGCTGCAGAGGTGGAGGCCGACCAGAGCGTCCAATCAAAACTGCGCTGCTCCAGTTGCAGCTGCACAAGGGCAGCGGTGCTGAGGGCCTGATTCAGTCCGGCTGCATCGGCCATCAGCCCCAGGCTGATCCGTTGCAGGCCGTTCCGGCTCGGATCCCCACGCAACGGCAGAGACCCGCGCAGGTTCAGGCGCCGACCCCGCTGTTCGATGCGCAGCCGTGACCCCTGTGCCGCCAGCTGCGCATTGGCGGTCTCCAGCGCACTTTTGAGCTCCATAAATGTGTCGTTGGAACCAAGGATCGCGTCCGTGGCGGCTACGCTCAACCCCCGAAAACCGTTCTGATCGGTATGTCTCGCGTCGGTGTCGTCCTGCTGAACCTGGGTGGCCCGGAGCGTATCCAGGACGTTGGCCCGTTTCTCTACAACCTGTTCGCCGATCCCGAGATCATTCGGCTTCCCAGTCCGGCGCTGCAGAAACCGCTGGCTTGGTTGATCAGCACCCTGCGCAGTGGCAAGTCGCAGGAGGCCTATCGCTCCATCGGTGGCGGATCACCGCTGCGGCGCATCACCGAGCAGCAGGCCCGTGAACTCCAGAGCTTGCTGCGTCAGCGCGGCATTGATGCCACCAGCTACGTGGCTATGCGCTATTGGCATCCGTTCACAGAATCCGCCGTGGCGGACATCAAGGCTGATGGCATGGACGAGGTGGTGGTGCTCCCCCTCTACCCCCATTTTTCGATCAGCACCAGTGGATCCAGTTTCCGCGAGCTGCAGCGCCTGCGTCAGGCGGATCCCGCATTTGAGAAGCTGCCGATTCGCTGCATCCGCAGCTGGTTTGACCATCCGGGCTATGTGAAGGCCATGGCCGAGCTGATCGCGGCAGAGGTGCGCAACAGCGACGATCCCACCAAGGCCCATGTCTTCTTCAGTGCCCACGGTGTGCCGAAGAGCTACGTCGAAGAGGCTGGCGACCCTTATCAGAAGGAGATCGAAACCTGCACGGGTTTGATCATGAAGGAGCTGGCCGTTCAGATGGGTCACGACAATCCCTTCACCCTTGCGTACCAAAGCCGTGTGGGCCCCGTTGAGTGGCTCAAGCCCTACACCGAGGAGGCCCTTGAGGAATTGGGTCAAGCCAAGACCAACGACCTGGTGGTGGTACCGATCAGCTTCGTCAGCGAACACATTGAGACGCTGGAGGAGATCGACATCGAATACCGGGAGTTGGCCACCGAAGCCGGTGTGGTCAATTTCCGCCGCGTGCGCGCTCTCGACACCTACGCACCCTTCATCGAAGGCTTGGCGGATCTCGTGGCCACCAGCCTGAAGGGCCCTGAGGTGAGTCTCGATGCGGCGGCAGAGCTGCCCAACAAAGTGAAGCTCTATCCCCAGGAAAAATGGGAATGGGGTTGGAACAACAGCTCTGAGGTCTGGAACGGCCGTCTGGCCATGGTTGGTTTTTCAGCCTTTTTGCTCGAGCTGATCAGTGGTCAAGGGCCGCTGCATGCACTCGGTCTGCTTTGACCCTGCCAGGTGAGCTACGGGCCCTTAACCTTGAGGGTCATTGACCCGTCGCCTCTGTGACTCTCACCTCAGCGTCTTCGGCCGTCACTGGGCAGCAGGCCGGTCACGGTGGCCAGAGAATGTCTGGGGCGACAGCCCTGATGGATGCGTTGCGGCGCCATGGCGTCGACACGATTTTCGGCTACCCCGGCGGCGCGATTCTCCCGATTTACGACGCACTCCACATCGCCGAGAGCGAGGGCTGGGTTAAGCACATCCTGGTGCGGCATGAGCAGGCCGGCACCCACGCGGCCGATGCCTATGCGCGCGCCACCGGCAAGGTGGGAGTTTGCTTCGGCACGTCGGGGCCTGGTGCCACCAACTTGGTGACCGGCATCGCCACCGCCCAGATGGACTCGGTGCCCATGGTGGTGATCACCGGTCAAGTGCCGCGTCCGGCGATTGGCACTGATGCTTTCCAGGAGACCGACATCTTCGGCATCACCCTGCCGATCGTGAAACATTCCTGGGTGGTGCGCGATCCGGCCGATCTCGCCTCCATCGTTGCCCAGGCCTTTCTGATTGCAGCCAGTGGTCGTCCTGGTCCCGTGTTGATTGACATCCCGAAGGATGTTGGCCAGGAGATGTTCGATTACGTGCCTGTTGAGCCCGGATCGATTGTTCCCAAAGGCTTCCGCAAGCCTCAGCCCCCCCGGGATGAACCGATCCTTTCGGCGCTTGAGCTCATCGCCGAAGCGGAGCGTCCCCTGCTCTATCTGGGCGGTGGTGCGATCTCAGCTGGTGCTCACGACGGCCTGCGGATGATTGCTGAGCGCTATCAGATCCCCGTTACCACCACCTTGATGGGGAAGGGTGCCTTCGATGAAAACGATCCCCTTTCGGTGGGCATGCTCGGCATGCATGGCACGGCCTATGCCAACTTCGCTGTCACCGAATGCGATCTGTTGATTGCTGTTGGCGCCCGTTTTGACGATCGGGTGACCGGAAAGCTCGACACCTTTGCTCCTCGGGCGCAGGTGATCCACTTTGAGATTGACCCGGCCGAAATCGGCAAGACCCGCCGCCCCGATGTGGCGGTGCTCGGCGATCTGGGCCTGAGCGTGGCGCGGTTGGTGGAGCTGAGCCTGCAGCAGCAGGTGCAACCCCGCACGTCCGCTTGGTTGGCACGCATCGCTGAGTGGAAACAGACCTATCCCCTCACGGTGCCTCCCACCGAAGGTCCCCTCTTCCCCCAGGAGGTGCTACTTGCCGTGCGCGAGTTGGCCCCAAATGCCATCGTCACCACGGACGTGGGCCAGCACCAGATGTGGGCGGCTCAGTACCTGCGCAATGGGCCCCGGGGCTGGATCAGCAGTGCCGGTCTCGGCACCATGGGCTTCGGCATGCCGGCCGCAATGGGGGCCCAGGTGGCTTGTCCCGATCGTCAGGTGGTGTGCATCGCAGGTGACGCCAGCATCCTGATGAACATTCAGGAGCTGGGAACTTTGGCGGCCTATGGCCTCCCGGTGAAGGTGGTGATCGTGAACAACCACTGGCAAGGAATGGTGCGCCAGTGGCAGGAGAGCTTCTACGAGGAGCGTTATTCGGCCTCCGACATGCTCAATGGCATGCCGGACTTCGTGGCTCTCGCCCGCTCCTTCGGAGTCGACGGCGTGCACATCCGCGAGCGGGAGTCGTTGAAGCGTGATCTCGAGGCGGCGCTCAAGGCTCCCGGTCCGATGTTGATCGACATCCACGTGCGTCGTGGTGAGAACTGCTATCCGATGGTTCCCCCGGGCAAAAGCAATGCTGAAATGGTGGGCCTCCCGGCTCCCATGCCGGTTCTCAACGCTCCGACCTCTTGATTCGTCTCGTCTTAATCGGCCTTCTGCTGCTGCTTTGGGCCGTGCCGGTACAGGCCGCTGAGGTGCTTCAGGTGCGCAGCAGCTCACTGCTGCAGGTGGGAGATCGCAACCGCACCTACACCGTTGCTCTTGCCTGTGCTTCCGTTGATCCGAGCCAGGAAGCCGAGGCCACCACATGGCTGCGTCAGGAGCTGCCGCGTCGTCGCAAGGTCAATCTGCGGCCGGTCGGCTCTAGCGAAGGCCAGCTGATGGCTCGGGTGACCCCGATCGGTGCTGAGCGTGACCTCAGCACTGGCTTGATTGCCGCTGGCCTGGCCAGCAACAGCTGTGGGGTCGATGGCTGATAACCGCATTGCCCGGGGCATTGTGTTGGTGCCCTGCTTGCTTCTGGGGGGTGCCTTTCTGGCCACAGCGGCCTGGGGCCAGGGCGCCGCAGCTGAGAACCGCCCCCTCGCGATCGGCATCGGTGCTGGCTTGCTGTTGGCGGGTTGGTTGTCCCAGTTGGGTGGCGGCTCAGAGGGTGGGACTGAGACCTCCGTGACAAAACCAGACGAGTCCGACCCCTCTCCCTAATTTGCGGGGATCGGGTTGCTTCCCTCCGATCCCATGTCGAAGCCTGAGTGGCGACGTTTGCCTTGGCTGTCGTGGAGTGTTGTTGCAGCCACGCTGATCGGCTGCCAGTCGATCGTCGCCAGTGGCGTCAGTCGCCCGAGGCTGGCGGTGCTGCTGCCGATGGGGCACCGCGATGCTGAATTGCGGCACAACTTCCTCCAGGGCTTTCGTCTGGGCCAGGCATCAGTGGAGGCTTGTGGTGAGCCCTTCCCGCAGGTTGCCTGGTATGGGACCAACTCCGGCGACGCTCCCGATCCGCAGTTGATGCCCTCGATGGAGCTCAAGTTGCTGGTGGCTCCCCCGTCTGCGGATCTGCGGGCTTATGCCGCCGTGGCAGATGAGCGGGATCTCATCGTGCTTCTCCCCTATCAGCGGGGACAGTCGCTGGACACCCTGCGCGGGCTGGAAGGCCGTGAACGGCTCTGGCCGCTTGTTCCCTCCCGTTAGGAGGATCTGAAGGCGATGGCGGCGGCGGCGATGCAGGCCGGCTGGGGACGGGTGATGGTGGTTGAGGACCCTTCTGCCCTCGAGTCCACCAGCTCCAATGCCTTTGTGGAGCTGTTCAATGCCGCTGGCGGCATTGTTGAGAGCTACGAAGCCCAGTCGGTTCAGCGGGTGGATCCCAGCAACGACGCGCGTCTGCAACGGTTCAAGGACGACATGGCCTGGTCTTGGGTGCCCACCGTTGTGGTGGCTGATGCTCCAAACGGCCCTCTCTCGCAAGAGCTGCGGGCTGAGCAGCAGCAGGGGCGTTTCGGTGGTGGTGCACCGCAGGCGCCGAACTGGATTTGGCTCAGCGAGGCGGAGGATCTGCAGGATGCGCCCGCGGTGCCCTGGCAACAGCTTGGGCTGCAGCACCCAGCCCGTGGTGCGGCGTGGGCTGAGTTTCAACAGGATTTCAAGCAGACCACCGGCAAGGCTCCATCGTTGCTCGCGGGTGCGGGTTTTGATACGGCGCGGCTGCTGGCCCTGGCCGATGCAGCCCCTTGGCCAAGGTCCGCTGACGGGGGCATCGATGCGATGGGGTGGTTGGACCCCGATCAGAAGGAAGCCGTTCCGATTTGCCAGGCCTTTGATCAGCGTCGCCGCGGGGAGCGTCTGCGTCTGAAGGCCGTGACCAGTGATTCTCGCTTTCGTGCTGGCCTGGCACCATCGGGCCAGGCCATGGCCGGTCTGATCGAATGAGGTCTGGGGACACGATCTCGAGATGCTGCGCCTGAGTGAACTGAAGCTGCCCCTCGATCATGGGGAGGAAGCGCTACGGGAGG
>ENA-OSEY01000991-OSEY01000991.1-marine-metagenome-genome-assembly--contig:-NODE-991-length-20074-cov-4.950943_pt1 | contig 20074 bp, 14 predicted proteins | sample MGYA00248465_ERZ534230 | MGnify/ENA primary metagenome ERZ534230 (study PRJEB26409, sample SAMN06344110) | marine metagenome | isolation source: Sea water from surface | place: Atlantic Ocean:Southern...
ATTTCGACATCTTTAAAAATGGTAGTCACGCAAAGACTTCTTAAAACTAAAGATGGTCAAGGCCGTTGTGGTGCTTTTGAAGTGATGAAGTGTACAGCCCCAATTCAAAACTTAATCAGAGAAGCGAAAATTCATCAAATCCCAAGCATCATGCAAACAGCAGTAAAAGACGGAATGATTACAATGGCGAAATCATTAGAAGATTTAGTAAAAGCTGGAAAGATAGATGCTGGGGCAGGCAAAGAACATTAAAGGTTTTAATCTATTAGAACTGATTGTTGTATTAACAATTGTTGGAGTTATATCTGCAGTTGCTTATCCCAATTTTTCCTCATGGAATAAAGAAAGAAAAGTAAGAGCGGCAGTTATAAAAATTGAGACCTTAGTTAGAAACGCTTATGTTCAAACAGAAAGAGGCACTTTCGCTTATGTTCAGGTACTTTTTAATAACAACGATGATCAATTAGTTGTCACTTCAAAAGGTATTTCTATGGCTAATTTGGTTACTAAGATGAATGATATGAATGACGAATGGAATACAAATCCACAACTAAGATGTAATGTTAATGATGATAGTTATTGGGATACAGATCGAGATACTACAAGTGATGATATTAGAAATGCAGTTTACTCCATTACCTTAACAGATGTATCAACCAATTTTTCTGGCACACCAAGTGCTGTTTGTTTTGCAAGAAATGGAAAATTTCATGAAGCCTCTGGTGATCTTACCAGTGACCCAGCCACTGGTGTTCCTCACCAATTTGTGTATATTTGTAGGAGAGATAGAGCTAATCCAATTTGTGATATAAATGATACAAGCGGTGATGCTGATGTCTGTCCTGGTGGTGAGATTATGATGAGTAGAGTACATTGGAATAGATTTGGAAATATGCAAGTAAGTAAATTTGTAAATAATTATATATTAGACCCAACATCAAAAGAAAAAGAGTGGGAGTGTGAAAACCCCAATTATGTGTATGAATAAAAAAAAATATAGTTCAAAAATTTCTGGGCTATCTCTTTTGGAAGCTCTAATTTCAACAGCGATTGTTGGAATAGGTTTTGCTGCAATATTACAAATGACAAACTATTCTGTTCAGTCTATTTATTCTTCCGGTGAAAGGACTAAAGCAAATTATTTAACCAATGTTATTGTCGAGGATGTCTTGGGACACAAAGAGGTACAGGTAACTGGTAACGATAATTTCTCTGATTTTTTAGCACAAAATCAATTTAATTCTGAATTTTGTCGGCAACAAACGGATGCAACACGTAACAATGGCGATATCTATGGTGGTGATGCTCAGAATAATTTTCAGATAAAAACAAGAAAGTGGGAAGCTCTATTAAATAATAAAGACTATTTGAATTGTCGGGGTAATAATGAAACAAGAAACTTTAGAGTGTTTAAAATTGGTAGCAGATGGAGCCAAGAGAATAATATTTTAGTTAACCCATTGCAGACAGATATTAATAATGATGGAAATCCGGATGAACCATATGTAATGGATGACGTGATGTATATAGGAAGAGTACAAATGAATTTAAATGATGGAAGAAAGAGAAAGTTTTTATATTTTCAAACTGATTATGAGCTGAAACAATGAAAAATTTTTCAAAACATATTAGTGGATTAACTCTAATTGAAATAATGATTGGTATTGTCATTACTACAATTATGATGGCTGCTGTTTACACCTCGTATTCTGTCGTAAATCAATCGTACTCTCAAGTAAGTGAGAAGGCTAAAATTAGCAGAGCAAGCAGAGATATAGTTTCCATGTTAATGAGAGATGTTCGGATGGCTGGATTTAAATATTATGCTGGGTCACATGAAATAGCTCAATTTGCAGACGACACATCAGCTTGTAATGGCGGAGTTGGAGTTGCATTACCAAAGAATAGTTATCTTTATTATGATAATGGATTTCTGGATCCGTCTGAAAGTCATAATCCTGTAGTGATTAGGAGAAATACATTGGGTTTTGGAATAACCTCTTCACAAGGATTGACAACGAACACTACTAATACCGCAAGTGCTACTGCTGGTAATTGTTGTGATCAAATCCAAATTGTATATGAAGATTTTAATCAAAGCCACCATCGTGAAGGTGAACAGCCATATAAAAAGTATAGAATAACTTATTACGCTTTACCGAATGATACAGGTGGTTATGCAGCTTGGAAAAGAGTAGAGCATTATTTTCAGCCAAGAGTTGGTTGTTCTTTTTTTACTGGCGCCACTCCACCCCCACAAGATGATGGAAACGATGGAGGTGACGTTAATAATTCTGGAATATTTAATTTAGACAATCAATTTGGTGTTGGAAATTTTAGCGGTGGAATTGCAAGCAGTGGTGTCAGTGATGATGCAGATGATGTAAATTTAGTTGTTAAAGGAACATGGGCAACTAATTGTAATGCTTGTACACCAGGAACAATGGTCAGGGATAATATCGATGACATGGAGTTTATACCCTTTGATGAGAATGGAAAAATAATTCAAACCGACTCTGGTGTATTTCCAGCTCCAGAGCATATTGGAATAAGAGATAGACTATTAGATATTCGAGGTGTGGACATCAGACTTACTTTTGCATCCAAAGATGATTTTTTTAAAAAAGCAGCTACTACAGATAATCCTAGAGTAGTTCTTGGATTAGCGGGTGGAAATAGAAATAATACTATTGCAGATGGACTAGATAGAAAACTACGAGACTCAGTTATTGTTACAGTTCACACAAGAAATATTGGAGAAACTTTTTAATGACAAAAGATAATCAAAAAGGATTTGCGTTGGTTTTATCATTAGTGTTGTTATTAGCAATGTCCTTAATGGGTGGTGCTTTAATTGTAATAGCTTCTTCAGACCATCAGAGTAATAATAGCAGCGATGAGTATCAGCAAACCTTTTACGTTGCTGAAACAGCTTTGATGCAAGCTCAGAAAAGTTTAATTAACAAAATGTTGGGACCAATCAATGTTGGTACTGGTAATAGGAATTACGATGCAAGAACTCCCCCTAGAAACCAGTCAGCTACAGGGGATAACCTATTGGATCAAAACTCGCCTTGTTACAGAAGTTTTCGAAATTTAAGTAGAGAAGATACATTTAGAGGAGTTGAACACGTAAAAGAACAAAGTTTTTTTGAATTAATAGCTCCTGTATTTCTTGATGGAGCTGCAGGTTTAGCTCTTGATGCAACTATTGATGATCCTGATGCATTACAAGCAGAGCAGGATAGTATTAGAAGATTTTACTATGAGTTTTTTTCAGTTAATTCAGGCACCTCATCCTTTAAAGGTTCTGGTGTAAGTTTGAAAAAAACCTCTGCCACATCCCAAAAAATGGGAACAGCCTATAAAATCTATGGTTGCGGCATGATGGGGGACCCTGAAAATGATCCAGATAATCCAGAAATTATAGTTCCACTAGAAACATTAATAGTTTTATCTAATTAACATTAACTTTAAAGCTTAAAATGAGCACGTAAGGATGTTGAAAAATAATGTATAAAAATTTATAATTTTATGGTGAAAAGATTATTATTAAAATTTATTTTTTTTCTATTTTTTTCAAGTTCTTCTTTTGCTTGTTCTTTATTATCAGTTGATATTGGAACATCAGTAAGGCAAGCTCAAAATACGTTTGATTTTTTAATGGCCTACAATCCAGAATTATATGGAAAAAATCTTTCGACAAAATACATGGCCTATGCGCTGGACTATTGTGAAGGTTCAAATTTAGAAAACACAGACTTAGAAGTGATAATTCACGACTCTAAAGTCGCAGGTATTAATTTAGTTTCATCCGCCAGTGAAATTAAAAATGAGATTTATGATTTTGTTAAGACTAATATTGGCGACCCTGGCAGTGAAGCTAAGAAAGAAAACTGGAAAGGGTACGTAGATTTAAGTGTAGGAAATCTAATAATAATGTACAGCAAGTTAGATATAAGAGACGAAACTTTTGAACTACTAGAAATTACAACTCCTCAAATGATAGATTATACATCAGGTGAGGAAGTAATAGAATTGCTAATGTAAATGATGATTAAATACTTTAAAATTTTATTTTTTTTATTTGTATTATCTTTAAGTAATAACGTTAATGCAAAGCCTGTACCTCCAGGAGCTGGTGGGGGCGATGTCGCTGCTAATATATTATTTTTAGTTGATAGTTCAGCCAGCATGGGGAGATGGATAGGTGGGGATGGTATAGGGCCTATTGCAGGTGTTACTTATGACTCACAAAATAGAATTTTAATGACACAATACTCAAGAAGAACTGCTGGTTCAGTAATAAGATATTCTGTAAATAATAGTGGAAACACTGTAAGAGATAGAAGTTTTAGACCTATAAGACAAGTTCCAAGAAATGGATGTACTCAATTTAATGATGGTGGAAGACACAATGGTCAAAGATTAAGAAAAGCTCTTCATATAGAGTTTGTTCAAGATCTGAACTCAGTTAGTTTTAATGAAAGTGTAATTCTTTTACATAGTGGAGAGAGAAGAACAGGAAGTTATATCTTTGGTTATTCAGAAGATGGTCTCAGATGCTTAATTGCATTACGTGCGCCTAATAATATGAGTGTTAGAGCATTTGATGTTAAAACTATTGGTGGAACCCCTTTTTTATTCTCTGCTGGAGGTGCTAGAAGAACTACAGGCTTCTTTATGTCTTGTAATTTAGAAACATTTGTATGTAACGAACAAATCATTAATGATAATAGAAACGTTGTAAGATGGGTAAATAGATTTAGTGTTAATAATGAGGGAACATTAGCTTATTTTGCTAATTCTTTAACAAATAATCTTGAAGGATATTCTCTCACACGTTCAGGTGATGCATTTACTTTGGGAACTAGACAAAGAAATTGTACCCCGGTAAATGCTCCAACTTTGACATCAGAACTTGCAATTCCTTTTGGAGTGGAAGTTTCACCATCTGATAGTGCAATTATTTATACAAGTTCTGTTTTTTCTCATGCAATACAAAAGATACAAGTTTCAGATACGACTTGTACAGTTGTCACTGCAGTAGGTTCAGGATTACGAACAAATACTTCAAATGAAGGTACTGCTAATGCTTATGATGCAAATTTAGTAGGATTTAACTCACCTCACGCTCTTTATGTGCAAGAAACTAATACAAGATCGAGAGTTTTAACAGGTACAGCAAGAGGCTATGTAGATGAATTTGATGAAACTCTATTTACTTCAGTCAATAGAAATACAACTTGGCTTGATCAAGTAGGGGGTCCAAGAATTAGAAGATGGGACGGTGTTAAATCTGCTATTAACGCAATCGTAAATGATACGACACTTACCACAGGTGCCTATTTTGGTTTTGGCCACTGGAACGCAGGTGAGCATGGTCGTTCAAGAGGAGCGCCAAGGGGAGGGCGTTATTGTCATAGAGCAAATGATTGCACTTATTATCAAAGTTGGACTGGTCAACACCCTGATGGAAGGAGTACACAATGTAATCGAGACTCTTGTCTAAATGTTGCAGTTAGTCCTAGAGGAGCTGATATAATTATGGATGTCGTGAACCCTTTAGGTATGGCCTGGGGTACCGATGCACATGCATTTTCTCAATTAGCTTTTGATTATTTTACTGACGCTAGTGCGGGGCAGCAACTTTTAAATCCAGATGCTCCGTGTCAGATTAATTATGTGATTGTTATTGGTGATGGTGCCATGAATCAGACTGGAGTTTTAGGTGCTGATGGTGATACTGCCGAAAGGATGGCTGCTTTAAGAGAAATGGGAGTGAAGTCACTTTATGTAGCTTATGGAGGAGGAATTAGAGGAACAAATTTAGATAGATTTCATGAACTGTCAAGAATTGGTACAAGCAATTTACCAGCTGGTACAAGTGCAAGAGCTTGTATTGAGGATGAGGACTGTGAGAGAGCAATTATAGCTAATACCCCTGAGGCATTAAAAACAGCTTTGACCGCTAAGATAAGACAAATCATTGCAGACAAATTAGCATTCACTGCGCCATCGATTACAGCTACTATCCAAGAAGGTGGATCTTTATACCAAGCGCAGTTTGGTTATGAACAATATGGTGAATGGAAAGGAAGAATTTTACGTAAAAAATTAAAAGCTGACGGTGAAGTTGAGCACGATACTGCTCCAGGTAATGCTCATGGTAATTGGGATTCATCTAGAATGCTTAGAAGACATTCCACACCGGGTGGTGAAGATGATAATAGAAATTTATGGACAGCTATGCCTGGATCACCTTATCTTGGAAACTGGGATAACTTTAGTCAAGGCAACTCAACTGCTGTTGAATCTTTAATTAATCGATTAGGATTCGAAGTTGATGATTATCATACAAGTACATCTACTTGTACAGCAGTCGGTAATGATGCGACTCTAGGGAATGAAGTAATAGGTCTAATCAATTTTATGAAAGGCAATGATTACTTTGATTATGATGGCGATTGTGATGTCACAGAAGTTAGAGATCATGTAATGGGAGATGTATATCACTCACAACTGGTAGAAGTAGGTGCTCCTGACTCAAATATTAATTTTAATTCTTTTAATGAAGAAGCCTATCATAGGTCTACAAGAGGCTATGCGCGCTTTAAAGTTGAACAAGCCAATCGACCAAATATTATTTATGCAGGTTCAAATGCAGGGATACTTCATGCCTTTGCAGCTAAAAGTGGAAATGGATATGAAGGTGGACAAGAGGTATGGGGGTTTATACCTCCGTTTATTGCTGCAAAACTTCCGCAAATAATAAACACAGAATATGATAAGGCCTCTGGGGGAGGAACTAATCCAATTTTTGGAGTTGATGGCTCACCAGTAGTACATGATGCTTTTATTCGAGGGTTTAATGTTAGGGGAGAGTTAGAGGGAAGTAGAAGTTGGCGTACTTTGTTATTAATACCTTATGGAAGAGGTGGCGCAGGATTCTCATTACTTGATGTAACAGATCCAGTTCCATCAGGCTCTAAGGGACCAATACATATGTTTTCAATTTTTAATGACAAAATTAATAATAAAGTTTTAGTCGCTGATGTTAATGGAAGAATATCTGAATTAGAATACAATGCCACCTCAACCTCATTAATGAACTCACTAGAGGGAGAAGTGGCTCAGGATAACTTTAATGCTGCAAGAGATGTAGATGATGCAAATGGTAACACGGATAGAACTGATACAATAGCGCCATGTAGTACTGCCTCTGATTTTAGAGAAAATGGCACTGCCTCATGTTTTATGGGAACTACTTTTTATTTCCCAGATATTGTCTTGGATTTTCCCAATGATACAGAAATTCCAAAAACCGTTATAGGAGCACAACAATTAAACAACGGTGTTCCTGAGCCAATTAAACTTCAAAGTGCAAAAATGGTTGACGATGGCTCTGGAGGATCTATTTTGAAAATTGAGTTCCAAAATACTCAAGTTTTTAATGCAAATCCGTCTGATGCAGAACCTCGTATATCAAATGATATAAGTATAAGAGCTTGTATAGGTGGATCAGGTATAGACCCAGCTTATGATTATTCTCAATTAGGCGAAACATGGTCTACTCCTAAAATAGTTAGAATGCCAACAAGTTCAGGGTCAAACAATATTGGAAACGATAGATATGTTGCGATTATGGGTGCAGGTATGTCCAAAGGTGATGCATGTGCTGGATCAGCTTTATTTTTAGTTGATTTAGAAGGCCATGCAGATGGTATGCCGGGTAGGATTTATGGATCTGAAATCAATGGAGGTCCTATAAATATTATAGATAGCACACCTAATGGTATTCTATCTGGGGACACAGTAATGGAAACTACTAATGGAAGTGATATTTCAAACTCAATACCTGCTGGTCCAGTTGTGATTACTCCTGATACTGCGCCTGGTGTTCCTTGGAGAGGAGCATTAGTTTATGTAAATGATATAGAGGGTAAAATTACAAAAATCAATTTAACGAATAATACAAAAGGATTAAACGATGATGGGAATTTAGTCTCTGGTGTAACATCGTTATATGACCAAACAACTTTATTTAGATTGAATGCTTCAAGAGCAAATGGGAGATTTTCCTATTTTTCAATGGAAGCAGGACTTGGCGTAACTGATAAATCTTTTTGGCTATTTGGTTCAACGGGAAATTTTGCAGACTTAGGAGGTAAATCTACTAACTTAGACAATATTTTGTATGGTGTCCAAGATAAACACTTTCCATATTGGAAACATTTAAATGGTGTGGTTGTTCCAAAAACAGTACTAAGTACTGATGGTGGTGTTATGAATATTAATGGAGAGTTCTTAAAATTAGCACACAGAGGAGCAGATCAGGCAAGTAATGTGGATGATGCAGAGGTAAATTGTATTAATGTATCTGGAGACCAAGATGGTGATAATTGTCCGATACCTTCTTCAGCTGATGCATGGGTTATACATCTAGAGAAAAATGAGAACAGAGGCTTTCTATCACCAAGAACTTTCAGAAAGGCATCTGCACCACCAACTTTATTTAAAGGAATAGTTTATTATCCAATTTATCAACCGCCACCAGGATCTGCACCATGTGCTCAAGGTCATGCATTTATATGTGCTGCTGACGATGAATGTGGAACGAATAACTCAGATAGATTAGGATTACAAACTCCTGGAGATGTAAACAATCCTGGTCTTAATGCGTGTGCTTATGTAAGAGAGGGTGTTTTATCTGAGTTAGTAGTATTTGGAGATAAGTTGTTTGCAAATGTTGCGGGACCGTCTGAAGATACGAATACTTTATTTTCAATATTTTCGATACCCGGTGAGGTTTTATCAAATAAAGGTGGCTGGAGAGACAGCGGTTTTTAAATTTTAAAATTAATTTAAATATAAAACTATTTGTTTAAGTAACAACAAATATAGTACACACCCTAACACAAGGTAAGGCCCATAAGGAATTGATGATGACATATTCTTAGATTTATTCAATAAGCTGGGTAATGCATAAGCTAGGGCTATAAAAGAAGAAAAAAATAAAATAAACGGAATTGATATCCAACCAAACCAAAAACCTATTGCAGATAAAAGTTTAGCATCACCTAAACCCATTCCCTCTTTTTTTCTTAACTTTTTATATGCAAAAATTATTATCCAAATAATTAAATAACCAACTACACCTCCAATCATTGAGTCAATTAAGTTTGGAAAAAAATATTGATTTAAGTTTGGATTAAACGTTTTAAAAAAACCGATGGCCATTAATGGAAAAGTTAATTGATTTGGTATTATGAAATGTTTTAAATCAATAAAAAATATAATTACAAAAAATATACTCAATGTAAAAAATAGAAGAGTAGTAAGTGAAAAACCAAATAAGTAGAAAACCAAAACAAAACTTAAAGCACAAATTAGCTCTACTATAAAATATTTTATACCTATTCTGGTTGAGCAGTCTCTACATTTGGCTTTTAAAAATATATAGGATAATAATGGGATGTTATCATACCACCTAATTTGCTTATTACAGGCTGGACAATAGGATCTACCCTTGACCACACTTTTATTACTAGGAATTCTGTGAATACAGACATTACTAAAACTCCCCCATATACTTCCGAGGATAAATACTATAATATAAGACACAATTTATAGTTTAATTTGAGAGGAAAATTCTATGAGTCCATCGATGCAATATTGTATAAACAACATCGCATCAGCTATGTGCAAATAGAAATTTGGCGCATGAATCATGATTTCCATCATAATCAAAATTATCAAAAAATTAATGAATATCAATTTATAAATAACATGTTTTTTGGCGCAAAAAAAAAGGAAACAATTAAAGTAGACGATACTACCAGTAAAGATTTAGAATTAGTTACAAAAATGAACCATGATCTAGCTAAGTCGTTAGATCTAAAAGAAACTCTAAGTAATTCTCTTGAATTAATTATAAAAAGAATAAATGCACAAGCTGCAAATATTTTTTTAATTGATGACAAGAGCCAGTCTTTTCAGTGTATTGCATCCAAACATCAAGCATATCTAGAAGATTTTGAAATTCCAATTACTCAAGGTGTAATGGGCAAAGCAGTAGTATTAAAAAAATGTATAAGAGTAGGTGATGTAAGAAAAGATGTTAGAGAAATTGCTGAATTTTATTTTGACTTAGACAATAAAACGAATTTTACTACGTATTCTGTTTTATGTTCACCTTTAATAGTATCAGACGAGTGTATTGGAGTTATTCATTGTTTAAATAAAAAAACAAATAATAAATTGTTTGAGGAGAACGACAGAAAACTTTTGGAAACTTTATCTGGACCTGCTGCATTAGCAATTAGAAATGCAAGAATGGCAAAAGATCTTGTTGATAAAAATAGAATGCAGAAGGAAATAGAAATTGTTGGTGAGATACAAAAAACATTACTATCTCAAAACCAAAAAGAAAAATTTCCAATAGCAGGAATAAATATTCCAGCTAAAGTAGTCTCAGGAGATTTTTATAATTTTGCAGAGCTTACAGAAGGAGTTTATGGTTTTGGTGTTGCAGATGTGTCTGGTAAAGGAATAAAATCTTCTTTACTTATGTCAAAGGCATCTAGTCTTTATAGATGCTTAAGTAAAACAAATTTTTCTGCAGCAGAACTTTTAAATATTTTAAATTCTGAAATATGTGAAACAACATCAAGAGGAATGTTTGTTACAATGTTGATTGGAATTTATGATAGCAAAAAAAAAGAACTTACTTTAGCTAATGCAGGACACGAACCTCCTTTAATTTATAATAATGATGGAAATTTTTCTAATTTTGAAGAAGCTGGTCCTCCGCTAGGCATCGCTCCTAAATTTAAATTTAAAGAAACAAAAATTAATTTTTCAAATAGTTCAATGTATATTTTTACAGATGGTATCACTGAGATAAAAGATACAAAAGGAAATATGTTAGAGTCGGATGGTTTTAAAAATTACATTAAAAAGTATCAACAAACTCCAAATCACCAAAGATTAAATAAAATTGTTGAAGATATTATAAAGTCTGGTCGAATACAAAAAGATGATTTAACAATTGTAGTTGTTGATGGTTTGTAATTTATTTTATAATGATCTCATTAAGCAAAGTAATGATAGTTTTTGCAATCGTACTTACAACAATTATGTATTGGGCAACATCAAATGTTTGTAGGTATAATTTTACAATTGAGAGAAAAACAAAACAATTAAATATTATTGCTCAAGAGCTCAAACCCTCCCTTCCACTTGTAGAAATTTATTATTTTAAAGAGTTAAATTGTAATAGTGTAAACCTGGGATGGGATGTTGACAGAGTATTACGAAACCTAAACACTATTTCTGTTATGATTTATCAAGAACTTACAACTGACATAAGAGGAAATCCAAATTAAACGAAAAAATAATTTATTTTGGCTTTAAAACACTTTAAGATCACTTCTTTTAAAAAAATTTGATTAATCTTATTAAAATTCTCCTCAAAAGTGAAAAATGAAATCAATTTTGAGTTGAAATATGAAATAATTTTCATTTTTTTTTATAATTTTATTAATTTTAGATAATTTTAGATTAAAAAAAATTATAAATTATTTTCTCTAACACAAATTAATTAACTCTAACACAAAAAGTATTAAATTTTAAAAAATATTCATTTTTGTTGATATTATTGACTTTTTTAATCTTTAAAAAAATTATTTCACTCTAACACAATTAAAAAATACTCTAACACAATTAAATTTTTGTCTTTGTGTTAGAGAATTATAAATTAACATTTAAAGATGATAAAATAACTTTTTTAAAAAAATAGCTATTTTACTCACTTTTTTTTAATTATTGCCCATTTTGAACATAATATTTATTTTTGTGTTAGACTAAATGACAATTTTGTGTTAGAGATTCGACCAATTGTGTTAGAGAAAAAATTTTATAACTTATTATGAGTGATCAAGAAGACGATAAAAAAAATATAAATGATGATTCAACTGACAAGGAGTCAGAGAATCAATCAAAAGTTGAAGAAACTAATCAACCTCAGAGTGAAAATTTACCATCTGATGAGGTACCAGTGGTTGAAAATCAAAATAATGATCAAAATAATGATCAACCGCAAGTTTTCGAAGCTTCTAACGAAAAAAAAGATGAGAATGATGATCCAGTCTCTCTGAATAATGAAAAAGAAACTCTAGAGGTCAACGAAAATCAAAATTCTGATACTTTAACTGAAAAAAAAGATGAAGATGCTGGCTCTGGTCATCAAGTTATACATAAAAAAGATGGGCGATTACATATTTATGTTAGGCAAGATAAATATAAGGGTGAATTAAAGTCAAAAAATTGGGTTGGAAGACTTTATATCGATGGAAAACAAAAAATTTCATCATCTGGTACGACAAATTTAGATGAGGCAATCCCAATTTTAGAAAAATGGTTTGATGATGTCCAAGAAGAAAGTGAAAGATTAAAAAATCAAATCAATAATGAAAATCAAAATATAGCTGATCAAAAAACTTCCTTGAGCGAAGATAAACAAAAATTGCAAGACACATTAGGAGGATTGGAAAAAATTGAAACACCATTAGACAATACTGAAAACAAATCTCAAGAACAAAGTGCACCAGCTGCATCTACTGAAAATGCTGAACCAAGCAAACAAGAGCAACTAAAGGACAAAATTTCTAATATTTTTGGAAAATTAAAAGATATCAAATTAAAAAAGCCCTCTATTGGAAACAACTTAAAAAAATCTTCTTTTAATAATGCAAAAGTTGGAAATTTAAAATCAAAATTTGAAAGTTTTTTTAAATCCAAACTTGGAAAATCAAGCGTACAAGGTGAAGAAATATTGGGAGTAGAACTTGCTAATAAAGAAATAAGATTAGTTCAAGTGTCGAGCAATAAAGCTAATCAATGGGTGTTAGATAAACTCTATATCCATCCAGTTGAAGTAAGTGACGATAGTACTCCTATAGAAAATGCTGATAAATTTTCAGAGGAATTAAAATTAGCTATTCAAAAATATAAAATATCATCACCAAATGTTGCAATATCAATACCTGTAACTAGTGCAATCATTAGAGTTGTAACAGCACCTTTAATGAATGATGAGGAGTTAGGGAAGGCAATTGAAACAAATTCCTTATGGGAAAATTTAGTTCAGCTAACAGATAACCTAGAAGATTATTCTATTTTTCATCAAGTTATCAATAGGAATCAAAAAGATAACACCATGGATATTTTATTTGTTGCTTCTAAATTAACTGATATCAATAGTTATACTTCGATAATAAAAAATGCAGGCTTAAACCCAGTCATTATTGATGTAAAATGTTTTGCCTTAAAGTCAGCTGTAGATCAATCTAATCAATTAACAAATAGACCAGAAGACGCTAATTTAACTGCTGTTTTAGAGTTTGGTTTAGATGAAAATTATTTAATGATTCTCTTTGATAATAATCCAATCATAACAGATATCTTTATAAGAGGACAAGATAGAAAAATTTTACAAGAATCACAGGATGCGGAAGAAAAAGAGGGATTGGTTAGAAGATACGTTACTCAAGTAAAACAAGCTATTCAAGATTTTGAGACCAAGTATGAAAAAAGAATAAGAAATATCAAAGTTGTATCCGATATTGAGAGTGTTGAGGATTACCTTGCAAGCTTTAGAAAAAGTTTAATGAATGTTGGGTTCAATACCTTTGATCCAACTGAGGGTTTAAAAATTCCAACTCAAAATCAACAAATTTTAGATAACAAAGTTAATAAATCATATTTGTCCACTTCTATTGGACTAGCATTTAGAAAACTAGATGTATTTGGTTATTATAAATTTGTAACTGCTGTAAAAAATATCAATTTGTTGCCCGACAGATCAAATGTAATGAAACAAAAAAAGATGAAAGCAATTTCAGGATTTGCTTTTAAAGGAGTTTCAGCGGCTGTAGCTGCAGTATACTTACTATTATTTGGCTTATCTTTTTGGAATATTTTTTCTTACAATGCAAAATTAGAAGAATATGACAAAGTTTTAGCAGAACATTCTAAAATAGTAACACAAAAAAAAATAGTTAGTAAAGAACTTGGTATAATCAATACATCTTTAAAATTAAGTAAATCACTTTCTTCTAACAAAGAATTAACTTACAGAATTTTAGCTCAAGTAGCATCAAGTGTCCCGAATAGAGTAAGGTTTGATAAAGTAGAGTTTAAAGGAACAAGAAATTTGACTATTCAAGGTGTGGCAGCGAGCGATCAGGATATATTAAAGTTTATCGATAATCTAAGTAAACAGAAATTAGTTGAACAAGCATCGTTGTCTTCTATGCGACTGCCAAATAGTCAGGCCGGAACTGCAACAATGAAAGGTTTTAGAGTATTTGTAAAAATTAAAAGAGGTTAGTTATGGCGTTAGATATGAATATAGACTTAAAAAATTTGAACATGTCTGATTTAAAAGACAAAATTTTAAAGTTAGCAGACAAAAAAACTCTAATAAAGATTGGTATTATTTCTGGTGCAATTATATTTTTTCTAATTATTTACTATGCAATTCTAAGTCCGATGGTGGAAACTAGAAAAGTTAAATTAGATGATATGAATTTGAAAAAAGAAGAAACCATACAATTCACAAATGATGTTAGCTCGATGAAGAAAAAAATTAAAAAACTTAAACCTGAATATGAGAAATATTCGAGCCTTTTTCACTCAAAAGCTGAAGTTGAGGGTCTTTATCAGACACTAAGTATTTTTGCAGGACAAAATGATTTGGTAATTTCAAAAATTGAAAAAAAACAAATTAAAAAGGTTCTTAAAGCAGAAGCTTTGGCAAAAGCGGATGGAAAATCTGCAGGTAAATCTAATAAGAAAGATGCTAAAAATATAAAGAATATTGCCTATTATTTAATACCAGTTGACTTTGAAATTGACGGCAATTTTATTGGATATATCAAATTTAAAAGAGCTCTTTCCTTATCTAACAAGATGTTAAACTTTGACAAAGAGTCCATACAAGTGGTACAAGGAGATTCAACTGGAGCGATAAAAGTTAGAGGAACATTAACAATAGTGGGGTTACCAGATGAATTTTTTTAAAGTAATTTTTATTTCCTTACTCTTTATATATATGTCAAATGTTTCAATGGCTGATAGTCATGATAATGAGCAAAATATAATTGAAAAAGCTAAAGAGATTAATCAAAAAGTTAAGGAAAATCAGGCAAATACACAAGCAAATATTAGCTCTGAAATAAATAATGAGGAACCACTTCCATTAAATGATCCTTTTGTAGGTGATAGTTCTTTATCAGGGGGCAACACTATGTCACTCGGCGACCCGCAAGAAGCACAAAATGAAATGAGTTTATATAAGTTTAAGTTAGTTGGAGTAATGTCAGCTGAGCAAAATCAAGGATTTGTTTCATTAATCAATGCGGCTGGAGATATTATTACAATTAGAATGTTTGAAGAATTAAGTCCAGGTGTAAAATTAGTTGCAGTTAATAATAAAGAGGCTGTATTTGAAAAGAATAGCGAGTCATTATTAGTAATAAATTTTAAAAATCAAATTTCTGAAAGAAGCTTTTAATTTATGAAATTTAAAAATAAAATATCTTTAATTTTTATTCCTTTACTATTTTTAATGTTGACTGGCTGTGCTGAAAAAATGGCTAAGAAGACTTTTAAGCATAATACTCCACTTATTAAAACAGATGTTAAGCAGCTTGGGAAAAAAGAGTTAGAAAAAAGTGCTGAAATGGGACCAATTCCAATAGAGGGAGATGTTGTAAAACTTAAAAAAAGAAAACAACTATCCTCTGTTAAAGAAAGAAACTATCTATTAATTTCTGAGGAATTTGAAAATTTAAAACAAAATGTTTCATTTAAATTTCAAAATCTAGATTATAAAGAAGCAATGGCTTTAATGGCTGAGGTAGGTGAGATAAATATTTTAGTTGGTGAAGAAGTTGCCGGTGCAATAACTGCTGAACTAGACAATGTTCCATGGGATAAAGCATTTAATGCACTATTGGATTTAAAAAGTTATGCAGCAGATATTGATGTTGCAAGTAATATTATTAGAGTGTCAACTCCATCAAATTTAACTTCTCAAGAAAGCTATAAATCAGCTAGAGCATCAGCCGTTAAAAAGAAAGTAGAATTAGAAGACTCAGTTGAACCTATCATCTCAGAAATTTTTAGATTGTATTATATTTCGCCTGCAGAGGCTAAAGCTACAATTACAGAACTTTTTACTACAGTAGGAACTGGTTCAAGTTTTATGCCTATACAAGTTACCGAGGAAAAAACTACAAGATCAATAATAGTTAGAGGTAAGGAAAAAGACTTAGATATTGTTGACAAAGTTATAAGAGAAATTGATAAAAGAACTAAACAAGTCTTGATCGAAGCTTTCATTGTAGAGGCAACCTCATCTTTTGAACAAGCATTAGGAAAAAAGATGGGTGCTGCATACACAAGAAATAGAGAGAGAATTGGTGGTACAATTGGTGGAAGTTCAGTTGGTGCATCTAGCGGACCTGGAGCTGAGTTGTCTGATAGCACTGGTGCATTTTCTAGTTCTGGAGGAACAGATAATCTTTTTAGTTTTGGTACTGCTGGTGCAACAAGTGGTATTGGTATTTTGAGAAGAACTGGCTCAGCAGTTCTTAAATTAGAGTTAGATGCTCTCGAGTCTCAGGGATTAGGAAAAACTGTCTCTAATCCAAAATTATTTACTTTAGATAACCAAACAGCAAGTATTAAACAAGGTGAACAAATTCCTGTCTCTGGAGGTGATGGAGCTGATACTTTTGCTGATGCTGCGTTGAAACTTACTGTAACACCAAATATAATTGGTGATGGAAATGTAATGTTAACAATAGTAGTTAATAACGATACGCCTAATAGATCCACACCCGGCACACCTGGAATAAATACAATGGAAATAAACACCAAATTACTTGTAGCAGATGGAGATATTGTAGTTATTGGGGGTATCAAGAAAAATAATGTGGCTAGTAGTAAACGGGGTGTTCCAGGTGCGAGTAAAATGCCTGTAGTTGGAAATTTATTAAAAGGAACATCAAAATCTGATACAATGAATGAGCTATTAGTATTTATAGCTCCAAGGATTTTGTAATGTTAAAAATTAGTAGAGAAAGTGAAATTAATTTAGTTAATGTTTTAATTGATAACGATATTATTTCTGGGAAAGATTTAATTAATATCAAAAAAATAAGCACTGAAAGTAATAAATCTCAAATTGATGCTATTTTTGAATTAAAGCTTACGGATGAAAAAAAGATTATTGATTTATTAATCAAGGAACAAAATTTAGAGACAGTCGATTTAAAAAAAGTTGAGATTACTGATGAAGTTAAAACAGTGTTGCCATCAAATTATATAAAAGTAAATTTTGTAGCACCATTTAAGATTGATGGAAAAACTTTGCATATAGCAATTTCAGATAGCTCAAAACTTGGATTAATGAGAAATTTAAAAGCAATTACAAAAAAAAATATTGAACTTCATGCTGCGAAAGTTTCTGATATCTCAGAGTTCATAGAAAGATTATCAAGTGAAACTGATGAAGTAACAATTGCATCAATACGTGATGAAAATAGAAAAAAAATAAAAACGTTTGAATCTGATTTGGGTGAAGCTGGTGAAGTCCTTGAGAAAGCTCCCGAAGAAGACATTGAAGCCATTGAAAATGAATCTGAGGTTATAAAATTTAGTACTGCTGTAGTGGCAGAAGCTATTAAAATGGGAGTAAGTGATATTCATATTGAGCCTTATAGATTTTCATCAAGAGTAAGGTATCGATTAGATGGAATGTTGCAAGAACAAGAACAATACAAGCAGTTTCTACATGACAATTATGGTGCAGTTGTAACTCGATTTAAGATTATGGGTAAACTAGATATTGCTGAAAGAAGATTACCACAAGATGGGGCAATAAACTTTAAAATAGAAAATAAAGTAGTCGATCTTCGTTTATCGATATTACCAACTGCAAACAATGAAAGAATTGTAATGCGTATTTTGAATAAAGATGCAGGTGATATTAAATTAGAACAATTGAATTTTGAAGAACAAGATTTAAAAAATTTAAGAAAAGCAATTCATAGTACTCAGGGATTAATATTAGTTACTGGTCCAACTGGATCTGGTAAATCAACAACTTTGTATAGTATTTTAAAAGAAGTTAGCAAACCTCACTTAAATATATTGACAGCCGAAGATCCTGTTGAGTATGAATTAGATGGAGTAGGACAAGTTCAAATTAAAGATCACATTGGCTTAACATTTGCCTCAGCTTTAAGATCTTTTTTAAGACAAGACCCAGAAATTATTCTTGTTGGGGAGATGCGAGATAAAGAGACTGTTGATATTGGGTTAAAAGCAGCTTTAACAGGTCACTTAGTATTTAGCACACTTCACACTAATGATGCACCAAGTACAATTACTAGATTACAAAACATGGGAACACCTGACTATTTAATCAGTGCTGCAACCCAGTTGGTTGTTGCCCAAAGGTTAGCAAGAAAAAATTGTAAAGATTGTAGAGTGCCTGACGATGATGTTAATCCTAAAGTTTTACAGGATTTAGGTTTTAGTGCTGAACAAGCATCTAGAGTTAAAGCTATTAAGGGTAAAGGTTGTGCCAAATGCAGTAATACTGGTTACAAAGGTCGACAAGGTATTTATGAAATTCTAGTGGTATCAAAACCCCTTAAGGAAGCAATCTTACGTCAAGCTACTACTCCTGAATTAAGAGAGATCGGTATTAAGGAGGGTTTTCAAACTATGAAAGATATGGGGAGAAGACTAATTGCATCGGGAGAGCTTAATTTTAGAGAATACGAAAGAGTTCTTTCAGGTGAATAATAATGGAAGCTTTTACTTATAAAGGAATATCTGACGGAAAATATGTTGAGGGTGATATTGAGGCACTTAATCTTGATGAGGCTTCACATTTATTAAAAGAAAAAAAAATAATAATCACAAATATTATTAAGTCTAAGAAAAAGACTGGTGAAAAGAAGAAAAAAAGCGGATCCTCACTTTTTGGCAAAAGTAAAAAAGTAAAAGTAGAAGATATTCTTATATTTTCTAAACAATTTGCAACAATGGTTAAAGCAGGTTTGCCGATCCTTCAAGTTTTAGCAATGCTTAGAGATCAAATGGAGAGCCAAGGGATTAAAGATATAATTGAGGATATAAGAAAAAGTTTAGAAGGTGGAGTAAACTTATCAAAATGTTTTGAAAAATATCCTCAACATTTTGACAATGTGTATGTCAACTTAATCAAGGCAGGAGAAGCTAGTGGTAAATTAGATGTATTCTTACTTAAAATAGTAGACTCGCTTGAAAAAAAAGAAAAAATTAAGAAGAAAATTAAATCTGCATTAATGTACCCAGCAATAATGTTTACAGTGGCAATAACTGTTAGTGCGTTCATGCTTGTTAAAGTAGTACCTGTATTTGCTAAAATGTATGATGGGATGGGTTTAGAGTTGCCAGCAGCTACAGCAACCATCATGGCTATGAGTGATTTTTTAAGAGGAACAGGTGGAAAAGTTATCCTTTTTGGAAGTATAATAGGTTTTTTTGGATTCAGGTTTATTACAAAAAGAAACGCTGCAATTCGTTTTAAATGGCATAAACAAGTTTTAAAACTACCATTATTTGGGGATATGATTTTAAAATCTATGTTAGCTAGAATTTCATTGATTATGGGAAATTTAAGTGCAGCAGGTGTAAACTTATTAGAGAGCTTGGAGATTGCAAAATCTGTCAGTAACAATGATGTAATTACGGATGCTCTAGAGAATGTTAAAAAAGGAGTTTTTTCGGGAGACACATTAACAAAACTTTTTTTAAAAGAGCCATTGTTCCCCCCAACATTTAGCCAACTAATCTCTGTAGGAGAACAAACAGGTCAATTAGATGAAATGTTTAATTCAGTAGCTACTTACTATGAGGAAGAATTCGATACTACAGTTGATAATATGTCTAGTCTAATAGAACCGATCATGATTGTTTTTATGGGAGTGATGATTGGTGGACTAATGATTGC
>ENA-OSEY01000993-OSEY01000993.1-marine-metagenome-genome-assembly--contig:-NODE-993-length-20043-cov-4.258890_pt1 | contig 20043 bp, 22 predicted proteins | sample MGYA00248465_ERZ534230 | MGnify/ENA primary metagenome ERZ534230 (study PRJEB26409, sample SAMN06344110) | marine metagenome | isolation source: Sea water from surface | place: Atlantic Ocean:Southern...
AGGCGAATGGCGGCACCCATCCGTCGGTCGGAGATGCGAATACACGGCTTCTCAACAGGATGCGTTGTTCCGCGGTTTCGGCTGTTCAGGGGGCCGGCATGCACCCCGGCGGGTCGCTGTTTGTTCCGGAGCCGCGCGCGGCGGTCGCCACGGATTTCACGCCGGCGAACCGGAACCGCGAAAGCTAGGCCGCCAGTTCCACCCAGACGGGCGTGTGGTCCGACGGCTTTTCAAGGCCGCGCGGGCCGCGATCCACCCCTGCGCCTGCAAGGCGGTCGGCCGCTTCCGGCGACAGCAGCAGATGGTCGATCCGAACGCCATTGTCCTTCTGCCAGGCGCCGGCCTGATAGTCCCAGTAGCTGTAGAGAACCTCTGCTGGGTGGCAGGCGCGCAGCGCGTCGGTATAGCCGTCATGGCACAGGCTGTAGAAGGCGGCGCGGCTTTCCGGCCGGGTGAGGGCGTCGCCCTCCCATCCCGGCGGGTCGTAGCAGTCGATATCCTGCGGGATCACATTGAAATCACCGCCGAGAACGACCGGCATTTCCGATGCCAGCATCTCGCCTGCACGGGCGCGCAGCCGGTTCATCCATGACAGCTTGTAGTCGAATTTCGGCCCTGGCGCCGGGTTTCCGTTCGGCAGGTAGATGGTGGCGACACGAACGCCGCCGACCGTGGCCTCCATGTAGCGGGCCTGCTCGTCCCAGTCATCGCCGGGAAGGCCGCTGGTGACGTCTTCCATCGGCATCCTTGCGGCGATGGCGACGCCGTTATAACTTTTCTGCCCGTGAAAGGCGACGTGCCAGCCAAGCTCCTGATAGGCTTTGACCGGGAAATTCACGTCTTGTGTCTTGGTTTCCTGGATCAGCAGGACATCACAGCTGCCGGCGCGCAGATAGTTCAGGATGTGGTCCTGCCGCGCCTTGGCGGAGTTCACGTTCCAGCTGGCGATTCGCATCGGATCAGACTGAGAAGGAGGTGCCGCAACCGCAGGAGGCTGTGGCGTTCGGATTGCTGACCGAGAAATAGGCGCCCATCAGGTCCTGCACATAGTCGAGCTCGGCATTGTCCACAAGTTCGAGCGAGATCTCGTCGATCACGACCTCGACATCATGACTGACGAAACTCAGATCATCGTCCTGGCGCGCCGTGTCGATGCTGAACTCATATTGGAAGCCGGAACAGCCGCCGCCATTGACGGCGACCCGGAAGAAGCTGCCGTCGGGCTCGTTCTCCAGCATCACGGTGATCCGTTTCGCCGCCGCGGCGCTCAGCCCGAACTGTCCGTCACCCGGTTGACCGGCATGACCCGGACCTGCCGCCCCGGCGTCTGCGGTGCTGCCTGACATGTTGTCTGCTGTGCTGTCGCTCATCGCCTGAATGGCCTCCTGCGCGCGGGTCGCGTCCTGTTTCCAATATGACCGCAGGAGGGCGGCAAATCAAGCTGGGCGCAGGGGCTGGAGGGATTGTCGTTCTCAGGCGCGTGGCAGCTGTTCATGCCGGGTGATTATGTTTGAGAAAAATCCCTGCAAAGCCTACATTACCGGCAGTTCCACGCCACGCTCCCGGGGTTGTCCGACGTGTCATCCGCAGCCAAGAATTCCATGCGCGAGACGCGCGATCTTGCCGCCTATGCCTGCCATGGGCCGCAAAGCCGTGGACGGCAGCATGACGAGACGCGCGAGCGCGGTGATGGCGGCAAATCCGGCGCGATGCCCGTTAAACTGGCCGACACATTGGCCGGCCGCACGCCATTCCAGCGTGACCGCGACCGCATCCTGCATTCCGGAGCGTTCAGACGGCTGAAACACAAGACGCAGGTTTTCGTCTATCACGAGGGTGACTATTTCCGCACCCGCATGACGCATTCCATCGAGGTTGCGCAGATCGCGCGGTCGATGGCGCGTGCGCTTCGCCTGAATGACGATCTTGCCGAGGCGGTGGCGCTCGCACACGATTTGGGCCACACCCCGTTCGGCCATGCCGGCGAAGACGCGCTTCAGGCCGCGATGCGGGATTTCGGCGGGTTCGACCATAACGAGCAGACTGTTCGCGTGGTCACGGCCCTTGAACAGCGTTATGCCGCCTTTGACGGGCTGAACCTCACCTGGGAAACGCTGGAAGGTGTGGTCAAGCATAATGGCCCGATCGCTGACCGTTCGGCCGTCCGCCCTGCGATTGCCGCGCTCGACGCGTCCCTGCAGCTTGAACTTGGCACGCATTGTTCGGCCGAGGCGCAGCTTGCCAACCTGTCCGACGACATCGCCTATCTGTCGCATGATTTCGACGATGCGCTTCGCGCAGGATTGTTCGGCTTTGATGCCATTGCCGATCTGCCGCAGGTCGGCCCGATCCTTGCTGCCATAGAGGCCGCTCACGGCCAGCTGATCCCGGGGCGCCGGACCCATGAGCTTGTCCGCCGCCTGATCAGCGTGTTTGTAAGCGACCTGCTGGCACAATCATCAGCCAATCTGGAACGTCTGGGTGCCGGTTCGGCAGACGACATCCGCGGTGCCGGAGAGGCGGTCATCGCCTTCAGCCCGGAGATGGCGCGCGACCTTGAAACGATCCGCGACTTCCTGTTCACGAATATGTGGCGGCATTACAAGGTCAATCGCATGACCAGCAAGGCAAGACGGGTGGTGACAGAGCTGTTCGATTTGTTTATGTCCGAGACCAACACGCTGCCTTACGAATGGCAGATGCATGATGGCCGGGCCATCGGCACGCTGGACGAGACCTCCCGCGCTAGGGTGATCGCCGACTATATCGCCTCGATGACCGACCGTTACGCCATGCTTGAATATCAGAGGCTCTTCGAGCCTGGACCCATTCTGAGATAAAAAATGAATATTTTCAGATTCTTTGAAGAAGAATTTAAATCAATTGTTCATGACATGAAGTCGGCGGGAGACCTGCCTGCCGATCTCGACACGTCGCGCGTGGTGTTCGAGCTGCCGCGCGAGGCGTCGCATGGAGACCTTGCCTGCAACGCCGCGATGGTGCTGGCGAAAGCCGCGGGTATGAAACCGCGCGACCTTGCCGAGGCGTTCAGTGTGAAAATCGGCGAGATTGCCGGCGTCACATCCATCGAGATCGCCGGTCCCGGTTTCATCAATATTCGCGTCGAGCCGCGCCTGTGGGCGCGGGAGATCGACGATATCATCGCTGCCGGAACGGATTACGGCCGGAATGACAGCGGCGCCGGCCAGCCGGTGAATGTGGAATATGTCTCGGCAAACCCGACCGGACCGTTGCACGCAGCCCATGCGCGCGGCGCGGTGCTTGGCGACGCCATGGCTGGCCTGCTGGATTTCTGTGGCTGGAACGTAACCCGCGAATACTACATCAATGATGCTGGCGCGCAGGTCGACACGCTGGCGCGCTCGGCCCATCTCAGATATTGCGAGGCGCTGGGCCGGAAAATCGGTGACATTCCCGCCGGCCTTTACCCGGGCGCCTATCTCGTCGAGGTCGGCCAGAAGCTGGCAGCGGCGCATGGCGAGGCGTTCCTCGACGCCGACGAGGCGGAATGGCTCGAGCCGGTTCGCAGCTTCACCATCGATGCGATGATGGACGGCGTGCGCCAGGATCTGCAGGCGCTCGGCATCAGCATGGACAGGTTCTCTTCGGAACGGGCGCTTGTCGACAGCGGTGCTGTCGCCGCGGCGATCGAGCGGCTGACGAATGAAGGACATGTCTATCGCGGCATCCTCGAGCCGCCCAAGGGCAAGGAGCCGGAAGATTGGGAGCCGCGCGAGCAGTTGCTGTTCCGGGCGTCAGAATTCGGCGATGATACCGACCGGCCATTGCAGAAATCAGACGGCAGCTGGACCTATTTCGCATCCGACGTCGCCTATCACATGGACAAGCTCGACCGGACCGGCGGGCCGCTGATCAACATCTTCGGCGTGGATCATGGCGGCTATGTCAAACGAATGAATGCAGCCGTCGAGGCGCTGTCCGGGCGCAAGGGCATGCTTGATATCCGCCTGTGCCAGCTTGTGAACCTCATGGATAACGGCAGGCCGGTCAAAATGTCGAAACGCGCCGGCACCTTTGTCACCGTGCGCGACGTGATCGATTCTGTCGGCGCCGACGTGATCCGTTTCATCATGCTGACCAGGCGCAGCGAGCAGACGCTCGACTTCGATTTCGCGCGGGTCACCGAACAGTCACGCGACAATCCGGTTTTCTATGTCCAGTACGCTCATGCTCGCGCCTGTTCCGTTCTGCGCCAGGCGGGTGAGGACGCCGCTGCAGAGGCAGCAATGGACCGGCTGGATCATCCGGCCGAGATGGAGGTTCTGCGCCATCTGGCAAGCTGGCCGAAGCTCGTCATATCCGCCGCGAACGCGCACGAGCCACACCGCATAGCTTTTTTCCTGATGGATCTGGCGGCGTCCTTCCATGCATTGTGGACAGCCGGACGCGAGGCCCCCGAATTACGCTTTATCCGCGAGGATGATGCGGCGCTTACCGCCGCGAGGCTGCGCCTTGTCAAGGCGACGGCATTGGTGATTAGATCAGGTCTCGGCGTACTGGCAATCGAAGCGCGGGAGGAGATGTAGCGCCTATGGCTCGACCGGCAGCAGAGCGTCGCGGTCTCCGCTGGCTCAGGATGATCCTGATCGGATTCGTCGTCATCTGCGGCCTTGGCGCGGCAGCGATCATCATTCCGCCGATGCTGTTTGCGCCGGCTGTCGATGTGGTTCTCATCAAGGCCGATCCCGAGCCGATCAAGGTGAAACCTGCGGATCCGGGCGGAGCCAAGATTCCCCATCAGGAAACGACGGTCATGGGCATGATCGGCGGTCTTGCCCAGTCGGACGAGAATGTCGAAATCCTGCGCCCGCCGTCAGTTGTCCCCGAAATGCCGCCGACAAAGCTGCCGGACGCCGAGACCGCCGACGAGCCTGTGGCGCCGGAAAGCGCGGCTGCGCCGGTTGGCGAAATAACAGAGGAAAACGGTTCTCCTGACGTATCCGCGCCGCAAGCTGCCGACCAGCCGGTTGGCGAGAGCGGGACGCAGACCGCAGCCGCGCAGCAAGGTGAAAGTCAGGCATCCGGAGAGCAGCAGGTGGCCGGCGCTAGAGGTGAAGAAGGGCAGGATGCGGCGATCGCCGTGCCGACTGCCAAGCCCAAGCCGCCAAAGCGGGTCGCTGTGGAAGGTGATGACCCGCTCTATCTTGTCCAGCTTGCGGCATTTCGCGACGCGGCAAAGGCGCGTGAACAGGCCGGGCTTCTCAATGGCAAGCACAAGGACCGCCTGGATGGTGCCGAACTCGGCACGATGAAGCATGACAATGGCGATGACGGTGTGTTCTGGCGGGTGGTGAGCGAGCCGCTGCCACGCGTCGAGGCAGACCGGATCTGTTCCGCGCTCAAGCGGGCCGGCCAGGATTGCATCCTTCGCAAGTTCGACAGGGCTGAGGAAAAGGTGGGCGGCTGATCATGACAGACACAGGTTCCGAAACCCGAGTCAGCAACGCGGCTTCTTCCTTCGCCGAGGACGAGCCGCGCCGTGTTGCGCCCGAGCAGATGTCGCTATTCGTGAACCTCGACGGCTTCGAGGGGCCGATCGACCTGCTTTTGACACTGGCGCGCGAACAGAAGGTCGATCTGGCGCGCATCGCCATCCTGCCGCTGGCCGAGCAATATCTGGCATTCATCGAAAACGCGCGCCGCCTCGATCTCGAGATTGCAGCCGACTATCTGGTGATCGCGGCGTGGCTTGCCTATCTCAAATCGCGTCTTCTGCTTCCCGAGCCGGAGCCGGAAGCTGCCGAGGAAGTCATCGATATGACTGACGCGCTGCGGTACCAGCTAGTCAGGCTGGAATCGATGCAGCAGGCGGCAAAAAGGCTGATATCGCTGCCACGCCTTGGCCAGCAGCGTTTCGCGCGCGGCGAGACCGAACATTTCGAGAGTGTGACCGAGCCGGTCTGGACGGCTAGCCTGTATGACTTGCTGTCCTGTTACGGCGCGATCCAGTCCGGTGTCGAGAACCGCACCCTGACCATTGCCGCAACGCGCCTGTTCTCGGTCGAGGAGGCGACGCAACGTCTTCGCAACCTGATCGGCGACCTGCCGGAATGGGCCGTCCTCGAGACGTTCCTGCCACCAAATCTGAAAACCGATCTCGATCGCCGTTCGGCGACCGCGTCTCATTTCGTCGCTTCGCTGGAACTGGCGCGTGAAGGCATGATACGGTTGCGTCAGGAAAGCCGGTTTGCGCCGCTGTTTCTAAGATCAAGGGATCAAGCATGACAACCGCGACTTCCAATGGTGAATTTGCGCCGGAGCGCAAGGGTGACGACAGCGCAATCGGGGTCTGGGCAGCGACTGTCGAGGCCATTATTTTTGCGTCACCAAAGCCCGTGCGCGCCGTCGAACTTCAGAATCAGCTTCCCGAAGGCATCGTGCTCGAGAGCTTGTTGCCGCTGATCGAAGCGCGGTTTGATGACAGCAGCGGCATCGAGTTCTGCCAAGTCGGTGATGCCTTTGCCTTTCGCACGAGGGCAGACATAGCCGAGCGGCTCAGCCGCACCAAGCAGGTGGAACGGCCGTTGTCGCGCGCGGCCCTCGAGGTGCTGGCCATCATTGCCTATCACCAGCCCATTACCCGCGCCGAGATCGAGGAAATCCGGGGCATCAGCCTGTCGCGCGGCACCATCGACATCCTGCTTGAGCTTGGCTGGATCAAGCCACGCGGACGCCGGCGCACGCCGGGCAGACCGCTCACATGGGGCACCAGCCCGGCTTTTCTCGACCATTTCGGTCTTGCCGACCTGTCCGACCTGCCCGGCATTGACGACCTGAAATCCGCCGGCCTGCTTCGCAAGGGCCAGGTCATCGGCGGCCTTGTCGACAGCGTTGATGATGATGACCATGATGCCTTCGACGAGACCGGAGGCGAGGGCGATCCCGATCTTCTGGAAGAGGCGTTTCTTGAGGCGGACGGCGATTTCGGCGATGATGGCGAAGAGGATATGCATCAGGATGCTTGAATTCCGTCACATGTCCCATGCTTACAACGACAATCCGTCAGTCAGGGATGTCAGTTTCAGTGTCAGCGAAGGCGAGGTCGTGACCCTTCTCGGGCCTTCGGGTTGTGGCAAGACGACATTGCTTCGCCTTGCCGCCGGTCTCGAGCGTCCGCGTCAGGGAGAAATCTGGCTCGATGGCAAGTTGGTGTCCGACGCCGGCATGGTTGTGGCGCCCGAGACACGCGGTGTCGGTTTCATGTTTCAGGACTATGCGCTGTTCCCGCATCTGAATGTGCTGGAAAATGTGCTGTTCGGCCTGCGCGAAAAGGGGAGCGCGGCCACACGGCGCGGCCTCGATGTATTGGCCGAGACAAGTATTGAACATCTCGCTGACTCCTATCCGCATGAGTTGTCGGGCGGCCAGCAGCAGCGCGTGGCCCTGGCGCGCGCGCTCGCGCCGCGCCCCTCGGTGATCTTACTCGACGAGCCCTATGCCGGGCTGGACAGCCGCCTTCGCGAACGTATCCGCGACCAGATGCTGCATGTGCTGAAGGCGGCGGGAACCGCCGCGCTGATGGTGACGCATGACGCCGAGGAAGCGATGTTCATGTCGGACAACATCATCGTGATGCGCGACGGACAGGTGCAGCAGACGGGCAGGCCGGTCAACCTCTACTGCCAGCCGAACAGTGCGTTTGTCGCCGAGTTCTTTGGTGAGGTTAACCGTCTGGAAGGGCAGGTGTCGAATGGCTGCATCGAGACAATACTTGGCACGTTCGACGCACCGGACAGGATGCAGAATGGTGATGCCGCCAGTATAGTGATCCGGCATGAAGCACTGAATATCGAGCCGAACGGCACCGGTGACGACGCCAACGCATTCGTGATGGAAGCACGGCTTCTCGGCCGTGCGTCGCTGATCCACCTGTCCATTCCGACCGGGACAAGCGAGCTGCATTTCCATGCGCGCGTTCCCGGGCTTAACTCGTTGCAAACAGGAAGTCCGGTGAGGGTGACAGTCGACAAGGCGCAGGCCTTCGTCTTTCCTTCGGCTGACTAGTCTGGATCGGGCCGGGTCCCGCAAGACTGGGCGCATTGGTCGCGTGCAACGATCGCTTGTTCATTGAAAGCACCCTGTTTATATTCGCGGAGCGGTTTGGCCTGCTGATCGTCGGCTGAGTGCAACCGTTCATTGATGGAGACGAAACAATGATGCCCGGCCCTTGGCAACTTTTGATCATTCTGGCCGTTGTTCTGCTGCTTTTCGGCGGACGCGGTAAAATTTCGGCAATCATGGGCGATTTCGGCAAGGGATTGCGCAGCTTCAAGACCGGCCTGAAGGGCGAGGAAGAGAACGCCTCCGCCGACGAGGTCGAGGAGATCGAAGCAGAGCCCGCACCTGCAGCAGAAAAGAAGCCGGCGGCCAAGAAAAAGACCGCGGCCAAGAAGAAGGCGCCCGCCAAGAAAGCTGCAACCAAGAAAAAAGCCGCCAAGAAAAGCTAAGTAGGGCCCTGTCATGCTGGACATTGGTGGCTGGGAATTCCTCGTAGTCGCCTTCGTTCTGATCATGGTGGTCGGACCGAAGGAGCTTCCGAGGATGCTGCGCAGCTTTACGCAATTTTCGCGTTCCATGCGCAAGATGGCCCGTGAGTTTACGGACGGCATGAACCAGATTGCCAACGATGCCGAGGTCGCCGAATTGAAAAAGGCGATGAACGAGGCAAAGGGCGGCGATCTGGACAAGCTCGCCAGCGCCATTGATCCGGGCGGCGATGTTGGCGAATCCGTTCGCGATCTGAAGGACAGCATGGACAAGGACGCTGCCGCCGAGGATATCAAGGAAATCGGCAATATGGCAGGAAAGGCCGGCCAGGATATTGCCGATGACGCGAAATCGGACGAACCCGCAGGCCCCACCCATACTGATGCTGGCAACGACGCCGCTGTGAAGAAGAGCTGACGCGATTATGGCCGAGGACAAGCAGGAAGAGGGCGAAGGCGCCCAGATGTCGCTGATCGGTCATCTGACCGAGCTTCGCAACAGGCTGTCCGTGGCGTTCCTCGCCTTTGTGGTCCTGTTCGTCATCACCATCATGCCGCTGCCGGGCGGCGGCTTCAACAGCAGCCTCTCCAGCCAGGTCTTCATGTTCCTGCAGGCGCCGCTGGCCGAAATTCTGGAAGAGAAGGGCGGCGGCCGGATGATCTTCACCGCGCTGCATGAAGGCTTTTTCACACAGATCAAGGTCGGCTTCTTTACCGCGCTTTGCATTTCCTTTCCGATCCTGAGCATCCAGATCTGGAAATTCATCGCGCCGGCGCTCTACAAGAACGAAAAGCAGGCCTTCCTGCCCTTTCTGATCGCGACACCTGTGCTGTTCGCGATGGGCGCAGCGATGGTCTATTACATTGTCACGCCGCTTGCCTGGAACTTCTTCATCGGTTTCGAGATGGCCGGATCCGAAGGCTCGCTCGCCATCGAGATCGAGCCGCGGATATCCGAATATCTGTCGCTGATTATGAGGCTGATTTTTGCGTTCGGCCTCGCCTTCGAGCTGCCGGTCGTGCTGCTCCTGCTGGTCAGGGCGGGCCTCGCGACACCCGAGGGACTTGCCCAGAAGCGCAAGTTCGCGATTGTCATCGCCTTCGTCGCGGCTGCAATCCTCACCCCGCCGGATGTGGTCTCGCAGCTGCTCCTGGCACTGCCCATCATTGCGCTGTACGAGCTATCGATCTTCGGTGCGAAAATACTGGCGCCAGAACCCTATGATGAGTCGGCTGATTGACGTCCGGCAAGGCCGCAATCCCGTTAAGACGAGGCTGAAAGATGCACGACATCCGCTTTATCCGTGAAAACCCCGACGCATTCGACGCCGCCATGGCGCGTCGCGGGCTGGAACCCCAGTCTGGCTCCATCCTTGAGACCGACGCAAAGCGGCGTGCCTTGCAAGGCCAGATTCAGGACATGCAGTCCCGCCGCAATGTCGCTTCCAAGGAAATCGGCATGCGCAAGGGGAAGGGCGAGGATGCCGACGACCTGATCGCCGAAGTCAATGAAATCAAGGCGAAGATGCCCGGCCTCGAGGAGGAGGAAGGTGCCCTCGCAGCCAGCCTGGAGACGGTGCTGCTCGAGCTTCCGAACATTCTCGACGCCGAGGTGCCTGACGGCGCGGACGAGGATGACAACGCACTGCTTCGAAGCTGGGGGGACATTCCGTCCTTTGACTTTACCCCACGGGATCATGTCGCGGTTGGCGAGGGGCTGGGGCAGATGGATTTTGCCACAGCGGCGAAACTTTCGGGCGCGAGGTTCGTCATTCTTCGCGGACAGCTGGCGCGGCTTGAGCGGGCGCTGGCGGCATTCATGCTCGACACGCATACAAGCGAATTCGGCTATCAGGAAACCCTGCCGCCTTTCCTTGTGAACAGCTCGGCGATGACCGGCACCGGTCAGCTCCCGAAATTCGGTGAGGATCTGTTCCGCGCCGATGACAAATGGCTGATCCCGACGGCCGAGGTGCCGCTGACCAACATCGCGGCAGATGAAATCTGGCAGGCTGACCAGCTGCCGATGCGGTTCACTGCCCACACGCCCTGTTTCAGGTCAGAAGCCGGTGCCGCAGGGCGCGACACACGCGGCATGATCCGCCAGCACCAGTTCTCGAAGGTCGAACTGGTCAGTGTCACGCACCCGGACGACTCCAATGCCGAGCATGAGCGCATGACCGGTTGCGCCGAGGCCATCCTGCAACGGCTCGGCCTGCCTTACCGGGTGATGACGCTGTGCACCGGTGACACCGGTTTCGGCGCGCGCAAGACTTACGATATCGAAGTCTGGCTTCCCGGACAGGATGACGGCAAGGGCATGTATCGCGAGATTTCCTCCTGTTCGAACTGTGGTCCTTTCCAGGCGCGCCGGATGAAGGCCCGCTTCCGCGATGCCGACGGGAATACGCAGTTTGTCCATACCCTCAACGGGTCCGGGCTTGCTGTCGGACGTACCATGATCGCGGTGCTCGAGAACGGTCAGCAGGAAGACGGGTCTGTCCGTCTTCCCGAGGCTCTGCACGGCTATATGGGATGCGATGTGATCTCGCCCTTGTGACCGGTTGTCGGCAATACCGATGCCCGGTCTTTCTGATGTGTTGAATTTCTGTTCCGGAGTGAGTTGATGTCGAATTCCAGCGCCGTGTCTGTCGGTCGTATCCTGATCAGCAATGACGACGGCCTTGATGCCATCGGCATCGCCATTCTCGAAGAGATCGCAGCAAAGTTTTCCGACGATGTCTGGGTCATCGCACCGACCGGCAACAGGTCGGGAATGTCACGCGCCATCACACTCCACAATGATGTCATTATCGAGCCGCGCGGCAATAACCGGTTCGCCTGTTCGGGGACGCCGAGCGACTGTGTCATCATGGGCATGGCCAAGGTGCTGGACCGCAAGCCCGACCTTGTGCTTTCGGGTATAAATGCCGGAATGAACGTCGCGGATGATGTGCTCTATTCCGGCACCATCGCGGCGGCGATGGAAGCCTCGCTGATGGGAGTGCCTGCGATTGCGCTGTCCCAGCGGAACGGGCGCACCTCGCGTGACGACTTTGCCGCCGCCGCCGAACATGGCGAACGGGTTATCAGCCACATTCTCGGGATCGGTGTCGCCCCGCGCACCATCATGAATGTGAATTTCCCACCTGCTGCGCCCAGGGATGTGCGCGGGATCATGCCGGCAACGCTCGACCAGCATAAATTCGGCGATCAGGTGATCGACGGCGAGACTCCGGGAAGCTACCGGCTCGGCCCGATGCTGGCCCATGACAAGACAATTCCGGGAAGCGATCGCGCCGTAATGGATGAAGGCTGGATATCGCTTACCTCTTTGGGTATGGATATCACCGCCGAACCGGTTCAGGCCGAGCTCGAGAGCGTGAATTTCTAGACGCGTGACAGAGCAGGGCCCGGGTCGTGCGGCTTGCGTCATTTGATGCCCCGGCGGGACCATGCAGGACTTTCAACATGAGAAAGCGCGTCTGATCATGACGCTTCGCGGCATGGGCGTGGTCGAGGCCGACGTCCTGTCCGCCATGGAACGCGTGCCACGCGAGCTGTTTGTGCCGACGGCGCTGAGCCAGCATGCCTATGAGAATGCCTCGCTGCCGATCGCGCTCGAACAGACGATCAGCCAGCCCTATATCGTGGCCCGCATGACGGCCGCTCTGGAACTGACCGGGCGTGAACGCGTTCTGGAAATCGGCACGGGTAGCGGCTATCAGGCAGCCATCCTGTCTTTCCTGTGCCGGCGCGTATACAGCATCGAGCGTTTGCGTCCGCTTCTGGTCGAGGCGGAGAACCGGTTCAGGAAGTTGCGAATCACAAATGTGACTTCAAAATTTGGTGATGGCGCGAAAGGGTGGCCAGAAGGCGCGCCCTTCGACCGGGTGATCCTGACCTGTGCGCCGCCCGAGATCCCGGCAACACTGTTGAATCAGCTCAAGACTGGCGGCATCATGGTGGCACCGGAAGGGCGCGACCGCGAACAGTCGCTGGTCGTCATCCGCCGGACGGAGGAGGGGTTTGAACGGCGGGAGCTGCTGCCGGTCAGATTCGTCCCTCTTGTTGAAGGCTAACCAAATGACAGGAATGCAGATGGCACCGACACGCGCTCACTTCCTTCAGCCACTGCTGGTTCTGGCGTTGCTGTCGCCACTGATGCTCGGCGGGTGCAGCGTTCCGAACCTGTCAATGACACGTGACACGCCTGCGCCGCTGATCGTCGCGCCGTTGCGCCAACCGGTCGAGGCCGTGCCACCGGACGGCATGGTGACGGTGCGCGAGGGTGATACCATCTACGCGCTTGCGGCGAGATACGGCGTGCCGCCGACATCCATCGTGACGGACAACCAGATCGGCCCGCCCTACAGCGTCTTTGCCGGGCAGCAGTTGCGGATCACCCCGCAGCGCACCCATGTGGTCGGTCCGGAAGACACCATTTACTCAATCTCGCAGCGTTACGCGGTCAGCCAGTATCAGCTGGCCGAGGCAAACGGTCTTGAGGTGCCGTTCGAGCTGATTGTCGGGCAGCGGCTGATTCTGCCCGCCAGCCTGGACTTCTCGGTCCTTGATGCCGCGCCGGACGCCACTTCGACGGCCGCGGCTACGATACCAAAGGTGGTCCAGAAGCCGGCCAACGCCCCGCGAAAGCGGTTCGTCGCCCCATCCGGTTCAGGCGCGTTTCGCTGGCCGGTCGAGGGTGAAATCATCACCGAATTCGGCCCTGCGGCGCGCGGTGTCCATAATGACGGCGTCAATATTGCCGCGAATGAGGGGGCGCCGGTGCGCGCCTCTGCCCGCGGCACGGTTGCTTTTGTCGGCCGAGAAATCAAGTCATTCGGCACGCTTGTCCTTGTGAAGCATGAAGGCGGGATCATCACCGCCTATGCCCATCTCGGTGACGTAATGGTGCGGGAAGGCGACGTCATCGACGCCGGCCAGCAGATTGCCACCGTCGGGCTGACCGGCAAGGTGGATACACCGCAGCTTCATTTCGAGATCCGCAAGTCGCGCGAGCCGGTTGACCCGCGCTCGCTCATTGCCTGATCGAAAACCGCCGATCGAAATCCGCCAATGCGCGTTACTTGGCCTTGGTGATGTCGGTCTCGGTGCGTGCCGCGAGATCGATGATGAACTGCCAGGCGACACGGCCGGACCGCGACCCGCGTTCCATCGACCATGCAAGCGCCTCGCGGCGCACATCCGCCTCGTCCGCATTGATTCCGAAATGTGACACATAGCCTTCGATGATTTCGAAGAAGGTGTCCTGGTCAATCGAGTGAAACCCGACCCAAAGGCCGAACCTGTCCGACAGGGATACGCTTTCCTCGACACTTTCAGACGGGTTGATCGCCGTTGACCGCTCGTTCTCGATCATCTGCCGCGGCATCAGGTGGCGCCGGTTCGAGGTGGCGTAGAAGATCACATTGTCCGGCCGGCCCTCGACGCCGCCGTCGAGCGCCGCCTTCAGAGATTTGTAGCTGCTGTCGCCCTGATCGAAGGTCAGATCGTCCGTATAGACGATGAAGCGGCGATCGATGCGGGCCAGATAGGCCATCAGGAAGGGCAGGTCGTCGATATCCTCGCGGTGGATTTCGACAAGCGCGCAATCCATGCCCCGTTCGGTAACGGTGCCGTGCACAGCCTTGACCAGCGACGATTTTCCGGTCCCGCGAGCGCCCCACAACAAGGCATTGTTCGCAGGCAAACCGCGAACAAAGGCGATGGTGTTGGAAAGCAGCGTGTCCCGCTGGTAGTCAATGCCGCAGAGCAGCCGCAGATCGACACGGTTGACCTTGGTGACGGGTGTCAGGCGACGCCGCGCACGGTTCCACACATAGGCTGAGGCCGGCTCGAGGTCTTCCGGTGTCGGGTCGGTCGGGCTGTGCTTTTCCAGCGCATTGGCGATGCGCTCGAGATGCTCGAGAAACTTTGAATCGGTATCGGAATTTGTCATGCCGGAAATCTATCAGGGTCGAACAGGCGGAACAACAATCAAGAACCGCCTTTGAAACTCTGACCCGGCATGAGGAAAGACACATATTCCAAGGGATGATTATTGCCCATCTGCATCAGGGTGTTTATGGTGCACGCAGCCTGAAAACCCCGTATGTGGAGTTAAGACAACATGCTGATTACACCTGCGTTTGCACAGTCCGGCGGCTTCGCCGAAGGCGGCCTCGGCCTCATGCCGATCATCCTTGTGATGATCATCTTCTATTTCCTGCTGATCCGGCCGCAGCAAAAGCGCGCCAAGCAGCACAAGGCAATGATCGCGGCGGTGGGCCGTGGCGACAAGATCATCACCAATGGCGGTCTTACCGGCACCATCGTGCGGGCCGTCGAGGACAGCGAGACTGTCGAGGTGGAGATCGCCAAGGACGTGAAGGTGAATGTCGTGCGCGCCATGATCGCCGACGTCCGCGGCAAGACCGAGCCGCAGGCCGACGCCAAGAAATGATCCGGCGTGCCGGCACATTCCGGCATTCCGTTCCCATCTGAGGAAAGCATCCGACCATGCTGCAGTTCGAAGCCTGGAAAAAGACCCTTGTCATTCTGGTGGCGGCGCTTGGCATCATCTATGCCGCGCCGAACCTGTTGCCCGTTGAGCGGGAAGGGGGCGGTATCCTGCCCGGCCAGAAGATCAATCTCGGCCTCGACCTTCAGGGCGGCTCGCACCTGCTTCTCCGTGTCGATATGGACGCTGTCGTCGAGGAACGGCTCGAGAGCGTTGCCGAAACCATCCGGCAGGAGTTTCGCGGCAGGAAGATCAGGTTCAGCGGGCTGGATGTCCGTAACGCCCAGGTCCGCGTCAGGCTGCGCGATACAGGTGATACGGCCGAGGCGCGCACCGTATTCGAGGAGTTCAGCCGTTTTGTCGATATTGTCGACGAGGGCGGCGAGTTCCGCATCGAATATAACGAGCCCGGCCTTGCGGCACTCCAGACATCGACCCTTGAGCAGTCGATCGAGATCATCCGCCGACGGATCGACCCCGACGGCACCAAGGAGCCTGTCATCCAGCGTCAGGGCGCGGACCGCATCCTTGTCCAGCTTCCCGGCGTTGATGACCCGGAAGAGATCAAGCGGCTTCTCGGCCGCACCGCAAAGCTGACGTTCCAGCTTGTCGACACTTCGATCACCGGGGTTGAGGCAAAGACACGCGGCCGGGTGCCGCCCGGCACCGTCCTGCTGCCGAGTGACAGCGATGACGGCGAGTATTTCGTCGTCGAAAAGCGGGTTATGGTCAGCGGCGAGCTGTTGGAAACCGCGCAGGCGAGTTTCGACCAGAACAACCAGCCGGCGGTGAGTTTCACCCTGAACGCCGAAGGAGCGAAGAAATTCGGCCGGGTGACAGGTGCCAATATCGGCCGGCCATTTGCAATCGTGCTTGATGGCAAGGTCGTTTCGGCGCCCACCATCCAGTCGCAGATTTTCGGCAATGGCCAGATCACCGGCAGCTTTACTGTTGCCGAGACGAACGAGCTGTCGCTGATCCTGCGCGCCGGAGCGCTTCCCGCGCCGCTGATCGTGATGGAGGAAAGATCCATTGGCCCTGGCCTGGGTGCCGACTCGGTTGCGGCCGGCCAGGTGGCCGCGATTGTCGGGCTGGTGCTCGTGATCATCTACATGATCCTCAGCTATGGCTTCTTTGGCGTTCTTGCCAATATCGCGCTTGCCGTGAACATCACGCTGATCCTTGGCACACTGTCCTTTATTCAGGCGACGCTCACGCTTCCGGGCATCGCCGGCATTGTGCTGACCATGGGCATGGCGGTTGATGCCAATGTCCTGGTGTTTGAGCGGATCCGCGAAGAGCTGCGACGTGGCCGGAATGTCATGGCGGCTATAGAGGGCGGCTACCAGCGCGCGATCTCGACCATTATCGACTCGAATCTGACCACCCTGTTCGCGGCTTTGTTCCTGTACGGCTTTGGTTCCGGACCGATCCGCGGATTTGCAGTCACTCTCGCCATCGGCATCATTACCTCACTTTTCACCGCCGTGATGGTGACCCGGATGCTGATCATCATCTGGCTCGAGCGGAAACGTCCGCGCGAGCTGGTTCTCTAGGAGTGGGTCCATGCGGCTGAAACTCGTACCAAGCGAAACAAAGATCGATTTCCTGAAGCTGCGCCTGTCGGCGCTCGGTTTCTCGGGCCTTCTGGTGGCGGCGTCGATCGCGATGTTCACCATTATCGGCCTGAACCTGGGCATCGATTTCCGGGGCGGCATCCTGATCGAGGCGCGCAATACCGAAGGGCCGGCCGAAATCGGCGGGCTGCGCTCGGACCTTGATGACCTCGGCCTCGGTGACATCAGCCTCCAGAGCTTTGGCAGCGAGACCGACATCCTTGTCCGCGTTCAGCGGCAGGATGGCGACGAAAAGGCGCAGATCGCCGCCATCGAGCTGATCACAAAGACGCTAGGCGCCGATTACGATGTGCGCCGGACCGAATTTGTCGGCCCGACCGTCGGCGCGGAACTGGCAGAGAAGGGCATCCTCGCCGTGATCTGTTCGCTTGCCGCGATCATGGTCTATATCTGGTTCCGCTTTGAATGGCAGTTTTCGATAGCCGCCATTCTGGCGCTGGCGCATGACGTTCTCACGACCATCGGCCTGTTTGCCCTGACCAGTTTCGAGTTCAACCTGGCAACCGTTGCCGCGATCCTGACGATTGCCGGATATTCGATCAATGACACGGTGGTCGTGTTCGACCGCGTGAGGGAAAACCTGCGCCGCTACAAATCCTACGAACAGCCGGCGATTCTCAACATGTCGCTGAACGAGACGCTGTCCCGCACGGTGATGACCTCGGTGACCACCATGCTGGCACTTCTTGCCATCGTTCTGTTCGGCGGCGCGGTGCTTCGTGATTTCGCGCTGGCAATGATGTGGGGCGTGCTGATCGGAACCTATTCCTCGATTTTCGTCGCTGTCGGCATGCTGGCCTTCTTCGATCTGAAGAAGAACCTCGACGAGGACGAGGACCCCGGCGTCATGCGCGAGGAGGGCTGAGCCCGGCATGGTCGAGGTCAAGACCTTCGGCGACGGCAGTGATCTGCAGCTGATCCATGGCTATGGTGACGGCGGTTTCCGCGTATCGCAGGAGCGGTATGCGGGCGATCTGTTCCTGTTGCCGCGCCAGGCAACATCCTGGAACCCTCCGGCGCATATTGACGAGCTTGGTGCCGGCGATCTGCTTCCCCTGATGGGCGATGTGCCGCCGCCCCTGCTGATCCTCGGTGCCGGCGAGGCGCCCATGCACCCGTTTTTCGAGCTTGGAAACGCGCTCCGCGGGCACGGGGTTGCCTTTGAGGTTCTGTCCACGGCGGCTGCCTGCCGGACATGGAACGTGCTGATGAGCGAAGGGCGTTCCGCTGCCGCCGCGCTTGTCGCCCTGCCATGAGCGGCGGCTGGCAGGCGCTGCGCGAGACCGACCGGGATCTTGCGCTTGCGCTGCTGTTCGCGCCCGCCGCCTCCCGTGACCTGATTGCCGACAGGCTGAGCCTTGCCATCGAGGCGGAAACCGCGATGAAACTCGCCTCCGAGCCGATGCTGGCGGCCATTCGGCTGCAATGGTGGGTCGAGGCTATACAGAACGCATCTGGAGAATCAGTGCCGTTGATGGAGCGGTTGCTGGGTCATCTGGATCGAGGCTCGCTCGCATCAGCCGATCTCGTCGCCCAGATGGAACTCTGGCAGGACCGGCTGTCCACATCGCCTGAAGATTCCCCGAATGCAAGGGGCGACTGCTGGGCAGATTGTTTCGGTGCGCTTCTGCCACCACAGGAACAGGCGGCCCGCCAGGTCGGACGGGCGCTTGTCGATCCTGACGCGCGTATCGGAGACGAGGCGCTTGGCCTTCTCGCAACGGCCGAGGGACGGTGGCTATGGATGATCGGGATGCTGGTCCGCCATCGACGCGGATCCTGCGCATCACCTGATGACCCACTCATGGCCTGGCGCATGGTTGGCTGGCGGTTTGGCTTCAGGCGGCCTTCGTCACCGACGACCAGCCGCTGAAAGATGCCAGCGCACGGCTGGCATAGGCAGCCTTGCGTTCACGTCCCCGCAATTTGCGCTTCTTGCCTTTTGGCGTCACCACCAGTTCGATCGGCGGAAACAGGCCGAAATTCACATTCATCGGCTGGAATGTGTCGGCATCGGCGCCGCCGGTGATGTGCGCCAGCAAAGCGCCATGCGCGGTATCGACAGGCGGCGGTGCCCATTCTGTGCCGGTCGCCTGCGAGGCGGCCATGATCCCGGTCATCAGGCCGATGGCGGCAGATTCGATATAACCTTCGACGCCAGTGATCTGGCCGGCAAACCGCAGGGACGGGCGCGCCTTCATCCGCAGCTGCCTGTCGAGAAGCCGGGGCGAGTTGATGAATGTGTTGCGGTGCAACCCGCCAAGCCGGGCGAATTGCGCCTCTTCAAGGCCCGGGATGGTCTGGAAGATGCGCACCTGCTCGGCATATTTCAGTTTCGTCTGGAAGCCGACCATGTTGTAGAGCGTGCCAAGCGCGTTGTCCTGGCGAAGCTGGATCACCGCGTGCGGACGGCTGCCGTCATGCGCATTCGTCAGTCCCACCGGCTTCATCGGCCCGAAGCGAAGCGTCTCGTGCCCGCGCGAGGCCATGATCTCGATCGGCATGCAACCTTCGAAATAGGGGGTGTTTTCCTCCCATTCGCGAAAGCTCATCTTCTCGCCGTCCAGAAGCGCCTCGATAAAACCGTCATACTGCGCCTTGTCCATCGGGCAGTTGATATAGTCCTTGCCATCGCCGCCATCCGTGGATTTGTCGTAGCGTGACTGGAACCAGGCCCGATCCATGTCGATGCTGTCGAAATGGACAATCGGCGCAATCGCATCGAAAAATGCAAGATCGTCCTCGCCGCCGACATCCCGCACCATTTGCGCCAGCGCCGGCGAGGTGAGGGGGCCGGTCGCAACAATCACATTCGACCAGTCTTCGGGGATATCGGTTACTTCCTCGCGTTCCAGCGTGACCATCGGATGGTCCGACAGGATTTGCTGCACGCGTTGCGAGAACCCGTCACGGTCAACGGCCAGCGCACCGCCGGCGGGCACCTTGTGCTGGTCGGCAGCGGCCATGATGACCGATCCCATCATCCGCATTTCTTCATGCAGAACGCCGACGGCGTTGGATTCGGCATCGTCAGACCGGAAGCTGTTCGAACAGACGAGTTCCGCCAGCCCTTCGGTCTGGTGGGCGTCGGTCATGCGCACCGGGCGCATCTCGTGCAGGATCACCGGCACGCCGCGCTGGGCGATCTGGAAGGCAGCCTCGCTTCCGGCAAGTCCGCCGCCGATCACATGAACGGCGTTGTCTGGCGTTGCTGTCTTTGTCATCAGCTGTCGTTCTCCGGTGTCAGCATCCGCGCCAGATAGGTGCCTGTATGGGATTCAGCGACTGTAGCCACATGTTCCGGTGTGCCTTCGGCGACAATCATACCGCCACCGTCACCACCTTCAGGACCGAG
>ENA-OSEY01000997-OSEY01000997.1-marine-metagenome-genome-assembly--contig:-NODE-997-length-20016-cov-6.004163_pt1 | contig 20016 bp, 19 predicted proteins | sample MGYA00248465_ERZ534230 | MGnify/ENA primary metagenome ERZ534230 (study PRJEB26409, sample SAMN06344110) | marine metagenome | isolation source: Sea water from surface | place: Atlantic Ocean:Southern...
TTATTTTTAAGATCACAATTCTCTAATAAAATAAACTTATAAACTGCTTTATCATCTAATAACCTTTTTCTAAAAAAAAATTGAGGAGTTATCTGACCTAATGGTTTTTTACCATATTCCCATACACCTTTACCAAGTTGAGGCTTTGGGTAATTAAAACTTGTATTATTCTCTTTAAGACTGATATTGAAATATTTATTAATAAGACTTTTTTTGCCAGTATTGATCAATTCACCACATCTTGTAGCTAATTTAATAAATTCTAAAACATGCTTTTTTCTTTCATTTGTATATGAATCAAGTAAAGTATCATCAGCCCTACCATTTATTATTCTGGCCAATCGCCAAGCTAATGAACTAGCATCTCTTATACCTGCACAAAGACCCTGACCTAGAAAAGGAGGTGACTGATGAGCGCTATCTCCAGCTATTACCATATTATTTTTTCTCCATTTATTTTTTATTATAGAATGGAAAGTATAAATTTGGGCTCTTTCTATTTCAGCATCATCAGGAGTTAACCATGGAGATAAAATTGACCATAAAAATTTTTTTTGAAGAATTTTTTTTAAGTCATCGTTAGGGTGAATTTTTATTTCCCATCTTCTTTTTGATGAACTGATACAACACCTTGTCATTGGTCTAATTGGGTTACAATGTTGTACAGTATAGTTAGGAAGTTTTTTTGCTCTAACTGAGTTTTTTTTAATATTTAAATCGATAACAAGCCATTTTTCATCAAATCCAAAGTCTGTTACTTTTTTTGAGATTTTATTACTAACCAATGATTTTGTACCATCACACCCTATTACCCATTTTCCTAAATAGGATTTTTTTTTATTTGAAACACCGCAATTAGTAGTAAGGATGCAATTATTTTTAAAATCTTTAATTTTGATTAAATTTTCACCTAACCTAAAAGAAACATTATTAAAACGATTTAATCCATTTCTTAAAATTTTTTCCAATTCGGGTTGAAAAAAATACCAATTATTATACCATCCTTGATCACCGATATCTTTATTAGCTTTTCTAACAAGCAATGTTTTGTTGTTTTTATCGACAAAATGCATTCCCTGAAATGAAGGTCTAGCAATTTTTTTTATATAACTTGAAAGTCCAATATTTTGGAAAATACGCATTACCTCACCATCAAAATGAATTGCTCGAGGTGTCGGATGTATCATTTTATTTTTTTCAATTATTAAAATTGATATATTAAATGGAGCTAAGAGATTAGCGACTACTGCACCAACAGGACCTAACCCAATAATTATTACATCAAATGATCGATTTTCATCCATAAAAACTCATAAAAAAGTTATTTTTCTAAATCTCTTCTGCAATCGTATTTGGGACAACCTTATTATCTGTATTAATATATTCACCCTTTTTATTAATAACTGCCATATCACAAAATATCTCAATTCTATGATTATCTGGATCTAATACATAAAAACTTTCATTTTCTCCCCACGTCCCATCACCATTTTTATTAAATGAACTATGAATTACTGGTCCTCTGACAATTTCCAAATTTAATTCTTTAGCTCTTGATAAATAGTATAAAAAACTATCACGAGTTGAACATTCAAATGCAAAATGATGAATTCCTGCTGGAGAATTTTGATCATTTTTTTTTGTATAATTTCTATTTGGATTATGCGTAAGCACAAGATCATGGTGCTGTTCATTAAGTCTTAAAAATGCCATTTCAAAAGGAATAGCTTTATGCTCTCCAGCTTTATGCCTTTCAGTAAGTTTCATATGTAAAAAATTTCTATAGAATTCTAATGATTTATCAACATTGCTCACCTCTAAAGAAACATGCTGACATTTCAATAAATTTGACTTTTCAATATTACTTTTCACTATAAAAAACCTTTTCTGTTTAAACTATTAATAAAGCAATCTCACCAAAAATAAAGTAATACCTGGAAAAGCAAAAAGTAAGATGACTCTTAAAAAATCACTTATTAAAAAGGGCAAAACTCCCTTAAAGGTTTCTTTAATAGGAATATCCCCTGCAATTTTATTAATGATAAATGCATTTAACCCAACGGGGGGGGTAATTAAACCAACTTCTACAACTATTAATGTCAAAATTCCAAACCAAATAGCAGTTTCTTCATAAGACATTCCAAAATCAAGTTGGATAATTACAGGAAAAAAAACAGGTATAGTAAGTAAAATCATTGCTAAGCTGTCCATTAAACAACCAAGAAAAATATAAATTAATAATATTATAGCAACGATTGTAAATGGAGAGTAATTATAACCTAAAATAGTTTCAGATAAAATGTTAGTAACCCTACTAAGGGCAATAAAAGAGTTAAAGAATTCCGCACCTAATAAAACCAAAAAAATCATAGCCGTTGTTACTGCTGTGTCATTAATAACTTCAAAAAAATTATCTAAAGAAAAATTTTTATTGAAAAATGCTATTAAACCAGTCCCAGCGGCACCCACTGCGGCCCCTTCAGTAGGAGTAAACCAACCTAAATAAATACCTCCTATAACAATAAAAAAAATAAGTAATACATGCCAAATATCTCTAAATAAAGATAATCTAGTCGAAAAATCTACTTTCTTTTTATTAGGACCACTAGTTGGAAAAAACCTAACATAAATTGCAATCGCAGTTATGTAACCCAATGCAGCTAAAACTCCCGGGATAAAAGCAGCAAGAAACATTTTCGCAATATTTTGCTCTGTAAGTATTGAATAAATAATTAAAATTACTGAAGGAGGTATTAAAATACCTAATGTTCCTCCTGCAGCTAAAGCTCCAGTACTTAGAGCATTAGAATATCCCATTTTTCTTAATTCAGGTAAAGCAACTTTACCCATAGTAGCTGCCGTAGCTAAAGAAGAACCACAAATAGCACCAAACCCAGCACAAGCACCCACTGCAGCCATAGCTACTCCACCTCTTCTATGGCCCAAACATGCCCCTGCAAAGTTGAATAAAGCAGAACTCATCCCAGCTTTTGCTGCAAAATTTCCCATTAGTAAAAATAATGGTATCACACTTAGTGAATAATTCGAAAATAAATGCCAGGCACTGGTTTTAAGCTGTGATATTATAGGAACCCAACCAGCAATTAAAGAGGTACCAAATGCACCCACAATGAACATACATAATCCAATTGGAATTCTTAATATAAGCAAAAGAAATAACATTGGAAATAAATAAATACCTAGACTTATTCTTTCTATGTCATAACTTTCTATAAAAAAAGGCTGCATTATATTATTTAAATTGAAACTGTGTGAAAGTTTTCAATAGAATATAAAAACAAACTATTGTTAGTAAAAAAAAAGAAAAAATACCTGGAATAAACGCAATCCAAACAGGAAGTTTAAGTAGCATGGTTTGTTCGTTATATTTTATCATATCCAATACTCCGTAAATCATTCTGAATGTAAAAAAACCAGAAACCATTAAAAAAATGAAATTACTAAATATATCTAAAATTTGTTTGATATATGTAGGAAACCTAGAACTAAAAAAATCAACTATCACATTTCCATTTTTCAAATGACAAATTGGTAAAAAAGAAAAAATTGCGATTGCACACCCCATTTCTACTAGTTCAAAGTCACCAAGCAAAGGAGAAGAAAATAGAACTCTTCCTACAATTGAAAATACGTTTATTATTACAATTAAAATTAAAACACAGCCGCCTACAATTGAAAGAAGTGTTGATAAATATAATAAAAAACGCCCAAACTTATCATCTGGGCGTATTTGACTTTCATTAAAAGGATTAGTTTTCATACTTTGAAATTAATTTGCGGGCAGTACTTACTAACATGTCACCATCTAATCCATTACTATTGGCATCTTTAATCCACTGTGAAATCAATTTATCTCCTGCATCTTTCATTTCTTTTAATGCATCTCCAGATAATTCATGAAATTCACCTCCTGCATCAACTGCCAATTTTCTCGCAGGACCTTCAAAGCCATCCCATAGTTCTCCAGCTAATTTAGCTAGGGCCATGCCTGAATTTTCATCAATTACTTTCTTTAAATCATCACTTAGAGACTCGTATTTTGCTTTATTCATTAGGAACAAAAATGGAGTTGTATATAATCCCCTATCACCACTTACCTCTGTATGAGCCTTTGTTAGTTCATGAAGTTTAAAGGAAGGCATAATTTCCCATGGCACAACCATTCCATCAATAACACCTTTTGACAAAGAAGGAGCAACTTTTGGTACGGGCATTCCTACAGGTGTAGCACCTAACCCCTCTAACATTTTGCTAATAACACGAGTAGGACCACGCATCTTAAGTCCATTTAAATCATCTACAGATTTGATCAATTTGTCCTTAGTGTGAATTTTTCCAGGTGCGTGTACATGTACAGCTAAGATTTTATAGTCTTTAAGATCTTCAGCACCAACGGTTTCTACAAATTCTTGTGCAGCTTGTGAAGTAGCTAAAGAGGATGCTGCCATAAATGGTAAATCAAAAACCTCCAATCTTGGAAATCTTCCTGGTGTATAGCCAGCGACAGTCCAAATCAAATCCACAACACCATCTCTCACTTGATCTACAAGCTGAGGAGGAGCACCACCCAATTGCATTGCTGGATAAATTTCTACTTTAATTTTTCCTCCAGAATCTTTTTCTATTTTATCTCCCCAAGGCTTTACAAATTTAGCATTTGAATTTGCGGGCATTGGTGGAAATGAATGAAATTTTAATACTACTGTTTCGGCAAACAATGAATTTGACAAAATAATAGAAAAAAAACAAATAAGAAAATAAGTTTTTATATTTTTTAACAATTTTACCTCCCATAATTTAAAATATTAATATTTAAACTTTTTCAGGATAAATTAATCAAGCTTTATTTTAAATTCATCTATTAAATCATAAATGCTATTATAATTATCAGCTCTAGTAATAGTAGCTATATATTTATCCGGTCGAATAAAAAATGCCTTATTTAACTGTCGATTATACTGATAATTACTTAAGGTTTTTGATACATCTCTTACAATCTTAAAAGTGGTTTGTACCGGATTAATATATTCTGGTGTAATACCAAGAATATTAATATTTTTGGTTTTAAATTTTTTTATTAATTTATTCGAAATAAAGTTTTGTGGCAGATTAGAATAAATAATGATGAAAAAATTGTTACCTAAAATTTCATCTAACAAAAATTGGTTACCCTTAAAATCGTCAACTATAGGTTGTGGAAATAATTGTCCTATCAATTCATTTTCATACTTATTATTTGTTTTCCATAAAAAACCCTCACTAAAAGACGGTTTAGGCTTGAATCGCATTTGGAAAATATAATCCTTAGCTGGTTTATAGTAGGAAATAAGATAAAAAAATAATCTTGTTAAAGTACCCAAAAACTTATTTTTAGGATTTAATACTCTTCCCATTAATAAAGAGATTTTTATCATCTGTGCGATATGATGTTTTCTTTCTTTCTCATAAGAATTTAAAATTTTGTGGTTATTACTATTAATTGCAAAAGCCAATTTCCATGACAAATTTAGTGCATCCCTTACTCCACTATTCATGCCTTGTCCTGCAAAAGGCGGTGTTTGGTGAGCAGCATCTCCAGCTAACAAAATCTTTTTTTTAAACCAGCAATTGGCTATTAAAGCATTAAATGTATAAACACATTTTCTTCTTATTGAGGAATAATCGTTTTCACCTTTTTGGGTTAACAATTGCTTTATAAAAACAAAATTCAGACAATCTTTTTCATTCTCTGATTTATGTAACTTAAATTCATAACGTCTTATTCCACGTGGCCCTGGCAAAGTAATACATGGCCTTCGAACATCACAAAATACTTGAGTGTGTCTAAATTTGTTTGAAGAATTAAACAAATCTAAGATTAACCACTTCTCTTTGTAACTTGAACCTAATAATTTTATATCTAAAAGCTTTCTAAGGATAGAGTTGGCGCCATCGCAACCAACTATAAATTTAGAGTTTATTTGAAATTTATTTTTTTTACTAATAACCTTTGAACAAACCATATCTTTTTTCTGATAAAAATTTAAAAATTTAGTATCAAAAAAAACATTAACCTTATATTTAACCAATAAATTCTTTAATAATAAATCTTCTAAGTCTGGTTGATCAAAACTATTCCTTTTAGGAAAACCGTATAGTTTTGAAGATGGATTAATGGTTGCAAAAATTCTACCATTTGGAGAAATATAATATGAACCACAATTAAGTGATATTTTATTTATAAATTGATTTATTAATCCTAATGATTGAATTACCCTTAATGACTCATCATCGATAGAAACTGCTCGAGGTTCTTTTACTGTAGATGAATTTTTTTCAATTAATATGTTCTTTATATGGTGAGATGCTAATAAATTTGATAAAAATAAACCTGTAGGCCCCGCTCCCACAATTAATACATCAGTAGAACATTTTTTCATTATGGACTAATTTAAAATATCACTTTCATTCATAACAAAATTCTTTAAGATTCCGACTTCTGAAATTTCAACTTCAATTTTATCACCACTCTTTAAATACAAAGGTGGATCTCTTCTGTCACCTACTCCTCCTGGAGTTCCAGTAACAATTACATCACCAGTAGATAAACAATTAAACGAAGAACAATAAGAAATAATTCTGGGAATATCAAAGATCAATTGATCTAAAACTGCATCTTGTACCACAGCATCATTTAATCTAGTTTGAATTTTTAAATTCTTATAATTTTCAATTGTTTCCCTAATAACCAAAAATGGTCCGAATGCCCCTGTATATGGAAAATTTTTTCCAGGAGTAAATTGACTTGTATGTTTCTGCCAATCTCTAATACTTCCATCATTATAACAAGAATACCCTGCTATATGATCCATTGCAGAATCTTCAGATATATATCTTCCACCTTTTCCTATAATTACAGCCAATTCGCCTTCAAAATCAAACCTATCTGAAGCATTAGGTTTTACTAAAAATTGATTATGTGCAACTTGCGTATCTGGAAATCTTGTAAAAATAGTTGGATAGCCTGAAACTTCTCTTTTTGTTTCAATTCTATGTTTTTCATAATTCAAACCAATACAAAGTATTTTATTAGGCCTGGGAATTACTGGTAAGAAGGTAATATCAGAATAAGAGAAATCAACAGGATGATTAACGAATTTTTCTAAAAAGTCATGGCCAAAAAATGTTAAAAAGTTAATTATTGTTTTAGCTGGCAGTTTATTTTTTAATCTTTCTCCCAGATCAATTAAGCCATTTGATTTACCTATTCCAAAGCTTACTTCACCCTTTCTAGAGTAACTTAAAAGTTTCATTTTATCCTCATCAAATTTTGAACTATACCCTTAAATAACTTTTTCCCCATAAATTAAGCGTTCTTGCATCATGTGGCCAATCTAAAAATTTTCTATTTTTAATTAACTCTAACTCAGCTGATAATTCAATTTTATTTCCATCACAATCCTCAAAAAACACAAAAAGATTATTTCCTGGACCATGTCGACCTGGACCCCAGAATAGTTTTAATCTCCTTTTTGAGATATAATCACACCAATCTCTAATTAATTTCCACTTTCCTACTTCATAACTATGATGATCAATCCCAACATTTTTTGCCTTAAAGCAGGCTAGGCTATGGTGTTCTTTATTTGATCTAAAAAAACATGTTGTAATCACACCATTTTTATTAATTACTCGATCTGAAATAGCAAATCCTAATTTTTTATGATAAAAATCAATAATTTTTTTTACATTTAGAGATTGCAAAGTTAGATGTTGGAGTGGCGCATGATATTTATTTTTTTTTGACCAACGTTTTAAAGGTACTCCAAAAACAATCTTATTGTTATCAGGGTCATAAATAGAAAAGGAACTTTTTTCTAAATATATTGAACTATACTCCTTAATTTTGATTTTTTCAGATAAAACCCTTTTTCTTATTTTGTTTAATTCTCTTTCTGACTTACAACCAAATGCAGCAAAAGATAGTTTATTTTTTATTCCTTTTTTAAAAATTAATAGTCGATTTGGTCCAAAACAATGCCATTCACTGTTAGAAACACAATTCTTTTTCATCATTAAATTTTTTGAATAAAATTTAGCTATTTTTTTTGGATTTGTACTTTCTATAGCTATATGATCAAGAAAAACTTCAGAATTTAAAATTGTGTTATGCATTAATTGTAATTATTAAATAGATTAATATTATAACAGTAACTAGACTATTATTTTTAAAAGAAAATGAAAACAAAAAATCTAAAAACTCAAGTTGCTATAATTGGAGGAGGACCATCTGGTTTACTCTTATCCCAAATTCTAATGAAACAAAATATTGATACTATAATTCTTGAAGCACAGTCACGAGAATATGTCTTAAAAAGAATTAGAGCAGGTGTACTTGAGCATGGTTCAGTAGAGCTCCTAAAAAATGCAGGTGTTGGAGAAAGAATATTTTGTGATGGAAAAAAACATGATGGATTTATAATATCATCTGGGGAGGATAGTTTTAGAATTGACTTATCTACAACGACTGGAAAATCAGTATATGTATATGGACAAACAGAAGTAACCATCGATCTTTATAAGGCACAGGATAAACTAAATGCTCAAATATTTCATAATGTAGAACAGGTGAAAATTTCTGAACTAGACTCAGATGTATCAAAAGTACGCTTTAATTACTTAGATCAAACTTACGAAATTACATGTGATTTTGTTGCAGGCTGTGATGGTTCTATGGGAATAAGCAAAAATTATATTCCAGATAAAATAAAAAAAAGTCATATTGTTAATTATCCATTTTCATGGCTCGGTATATTATCAAATACAAAACCTGTTAATCACGAACTTATTTATGCTAGTCACAAAAGAGGATTTGCATTGGCTTCAATGAGAAATGAAAAATTATCTCGTTATTATATACAAACTCCTAATACAGATAAAATTGAAGATTGGCCAGACGAGTTATTTTGGAAAGAACTAATTAAAAGATTACCCAAACATTACAGTACAAATATTGAAATAGGAAAATCTATTGAAAAATCAATAACTAAACTTAGAAGCTTAATCTTAGAACCAATGCAATGGCATAATTTATTTCTAGCTGGTGACGCCGCTCATATTATGCCACCGACGGGTGCAAAGGGTCTGAATTTAGCATTTTCAGATATTTTTTATCTGTCGGATGGTTTAATAAACTTTTATTCTAAAGGTTCATTAAATAAATTGAATAATTATAGTCATAGAGCTTTAAAAAGAGTTTGGAAAACTGTAGAATTTAGTAAATGGATGACAAGCATATTACATAATTTAGATGATGATAATAAATTGATAAATAAACTTAATAAAAGAGAATTACAAAAAATCAAAAAGTCAGAAAATGCTCAAAAAATAATTGCTAATCAATATGTAGGTTTACCTTACTAACAATTATAATGTTTTAAAAAAAGTATATTTAAAATAATTTTTTCTTTAAAATTTTAGTTTAAAAAATTTTAGTTTAACATTCTCTAATTTTGGTTCCAATAATTATCAAACCACGTTTTCTTGAATTGTATTAATTATTTCTTTGAAAAGAAAACGTTTTTTAGTTCAATAAACTAGATATCTTTAAAAGATCATATATAAAATTTAAGTTCTCAGAGGTATATCTAAAATTTGTCTAGCCTCTTTCCAATTAGCAACTGGTCTTTCATATTTCGAACAAATTTCTTTTGTTAAAAATACTAGTTCAGCATTTGAAGAAGCTAACTGATGTTTACTTATTCTTATATTGTCTTCCATTCCAGTTCTAGTGTGCCCTCCAAGCTCAATCGACCATTCATTTATTATTTTTTGATATTTTCCTATCCCTGCAGCACACCAATTAGCTGATGGCATCAATCTTTTTACAGTTTCTATATAAAACTCAAAAACTTGACGGTCAACAGGCATAGCATTTTTAACCCCCATTACAAACTGTATGTAGGGTTTACCTTTTAATTTATTATATTTAAATAATTGAGAAGCTTGAAAAATATGAGATAAATCAAAAGCTTCAATTTCAGGAACTATTTTATATCTTATCATCTCTGATGATAACCAATCAATTAATTCAGGAGAATTTTCGTATACTCTATTAGGAAAATTATTAGAACCGACTGTTAATGATGCCATGTCTGGACAATGAGGAAGCATATAGCCTCTTTCTTTGCCAGAACCAGACCTTCCCCCAGTAGAAAACTGAATTATCATTCCTGGGCAATATTTAGTAATTCCATCTTTCAGCTTTTTAAACTTTATTGGATCTGAAGATACACTACCATCATCATTCCTAACATGACAATGCACTATACTTGCACCAGCTTCAAAAGCCTGTTGAGTACTTTCTATTTGCTCATTTACAGAAATAGGAATATTGGGATTGTTTTTCTTAGTAGGGACAGAACCTGTAATAGCCACACAAATTATGCAAGGATTTTTATTTATCTTTTTACTCATTTTTTAAACATTAAAAAAAATAGTTTCTTTATCTCCCTGAAGATAAATGTTGAATTCATACTTATACTTTTCAATATTAACTGCAAACAAAGATTGAAGGTTATTATTATTAGTTAATTTTTTTAAATTTCTATCTAACTTATTTAGAGCATTTTCATCACTAAAATACATACATGTATAAAGACCAAGATTTATTCCCCTTGCTACTATCCATAACCAAATGTGTGGGGCTAAAATTTCACTTTTATTTAATTGGACTATTCCTGGTTTAATAGTATTAAATTTCCAAAGCCCAGTATTAAAATCACAACTTGTTCTACCCCAATTACTAAAATTTTTATCATATTTATTTTTTTTTGTTAATCTTGATTGATAATTTCCATTTGCATCCACCTGCCATATTTCAACAAGTGCATCTTTTAGTACTTCATTATTACCATCATATATTTTACCAGATATTTCTATACGTGTACCTTTGGTTTTTTCTGATAGAATTAGATTATTTAATTCCCTTGAGAAAGAAGAATTTATTCCAACTTTTTTAGGTAGAAAACCAATGTGCAAATATGGGCCTGCAGTTTGACTTGGTGTTTGTTTTAATTTTTTTTTTGTACTCATTATAAATTATTTACTTTTCTCAAATGGAATAGATTTGTCTCCCCTTAAAATGATATTAAATTGATAGGCTATATAATCCATATGAATAGATTTATTTATATCAAGTTTTGAAATTAATGATTCAAGAGCCTTTTTATCATTTATAGACTGAGCAATTGGACATTTTGCAATAAGAGGATCACCCTCAAAATACATCTGAGTAACGAGCCTTTGCAAAAAACTTAATCCAAAAATTGAAAAATGTATGTGAGCTGGTCTCCAATTATTTCCACCATTCGGCCACGGATAAGCTCCTGGTTTTATAGTTTTAAAATAATAATTACCATTCTCATCTGTTAAACAACGGCCCCAACCTCCAAAATTTGGATCCAATGGAGCATTATATGTATCTCCACTATGTCGATATTTACCACCTGAATTAGCTTGCCATATTTCAATAAGGGAATTAGGAATAGGCTTTGAATTTTCATCAAGTAGCTTACCGTAAACAACAATTCTTTCTCCAATTGGTTCATTATGCTTATTAAAATTTTTTGTTAAGTCATTATCTAACAAACCTAAATCTTTTTTATCCAACACATTACCATAAAGATCACTTATTATCGTATCTATTGATACCAAATGTTTTTTTGGGGATCTCAAAATTGAAGACTTATAATCAGGAAAAAAAGATTTTGGATGAATATTTTTATCAATAGGATAAAAAGAATTATGTAAATTCTTATCAAAGAAATCCATTATTTATTTCCATCCTTTTAATTCTTCTTTAATTAACTTAATTGCCGAATTTGCCCTTGGTATTCCTGCATATACAGCAACATGCATCATGACCTCCATTATATCTGAAGGTGATGTTTTAGTATTTTTGCATGCTTTTAAATGTAATTTGAACTCATCTAGATTTCCTTGAGATGCCAGTATAGCTAATGTAATGATTGATCTCTCTCTTTTTGTAAGATTGTCATTGGACCAAACATTTTCCCATACATATTCTGTTATGAATTGTTGAAATTGTTTATCAAATTTTGTTATATTTTTTTTTACAGCATTTAGATAATTGGCTCCTAAAACTGCTTTTCTTGTTTTCATCCCCTTTTTAAATTTTGTATTCATAAATTCTCCATAATTTTATAAAAGAAAATTTTTAATAATTTTAGCAAATTCATCTGGGTTATCAACACATGGCAAATGACCAGAATTTTTTATTACATGAAATTTACTATTTTTTATAAGATTGGCTGTGGATTGAACTTGCTTTGGAAGTGTTGATAGATCATTGGACCCAACTAATACTAATGTAGGATTTTTAATTAATTGAGTACTCATAGATAAGTCAGCTTCTTTAATTGCTTCACAACATTCAATGTAACCCTGAATTGAAGTAGTATTTAACATATTTTTATAGATTTGAATTTCGTTCAAGTTTGAAAGAATAAAACTTTTTGAAAACCACCTTTCAATAATGAAGTCTGAAATTCCAATTATACCTTTTTTTTTTAACAGCTCTATTCTTTCATTCCAAATATCGTAATTACCAATTTTTACTGCTGTATCACATAAAATTAATTTATTAATTAAGTTTGGTTTTATTGAAGCAAGTTTCTGAGCAATCATACCGCCGATTGATATCCCAACGAAATTAACCTTTTTAATTTTTAAATGCTCTAAAAGATCAGAAATATCTAAAGCCAAGTCCTCAATAGAAATTTTTGAAATTGGCTTATTTGAGAGTCCATGTCCCCTTTTATCATAAGTTATAACTCTAAAATAATCCGTAAAATGACATAAAATTTTATTCCAAAGTCTATTATCCGTACCTAAAGAATTTGAAAAACAAATAACCTCATCATGATGAGAACTATAATCTTCATAATAAATAACAGTTTTTCCATTATTAAAAAAATTCATAATCTTAATTTTAACTATAAATCAAAATATTTATAGAAAATTATTTTTTTTTTTTAAATTTATGTATTATTTTATTATGAGCAAAAAGCTTATACTTATTAGACATGCCAAATCTTATTGGGGTAAAAAAGGTCGTTTATTTTTTGAAGGAAATGATCATGATAGACCTTTGAATACAAGAGGAAAGAAAAATGCCAAATCAATGAGCCAGTATTTTATTAGAAATCAAATAAGCGTTGATTATATATTTTCATCTAGTGCAAAAAGAGCAACTGAGACCTTAAGCTATTTTAATAAGAAAGACATAACCAAATTGGGTTATAATACTTGTGAAGAATTATACACTTTTCAATTTTATGATTTGATAAAGTTTATCAAAAAAATTGATAATAAATATGATAATATAATATTAATAAGTCATAACCCTGGTATACAAGATTTTTGTTTAGAGTTTATCCTAAATCAACAAAATAATATATTCTTCAATTATTTAAAAACAAAATTTCCAACTTGTGCTGCTGCAATCTTATTATCTAATACCAAAGAATGGGATAATATTGATAAAAAAGGATTTAATTTGAAAAATTTTATTATCCCAAAATCAATTAGTGACTAAATTATGCCGTTATTGTATCTTAAAATAATAACTTCTATTTTATTTATTTTAGATTATGATACACACATCATACATTAAAAATTATAACATAAATCATTTTTTTAAAGTAGATTATATTTCATACTTAATACCTACACTGATTTTATTTAAACTTATTATACTATTTATTTCTAGCAATTTTGCATTAGGCTTTGATACCACTGCTAAATCAGCAATTGTTTATGATGAAACAACTAAGTCAATACTTTTTGAGAAATATGCAGATAAGCCTCTTCCTCCTGCATCTATGTCAAAATTAATGACATTACTACTAACATTTGAAGCATTAGAAGAAAAAAGAATTAATCTTTCCACTAAATTTAGGGTTTCAGAAAAAGCTGCTACTAAAGGTGGATCAACTATGTTTTTAGAAAAAAATCAACAAGTGAGTGTTGAAGATTTAATAAAAGGAATAAGCATAGTTTCAGGTAATGATGCATGTATTGTTATTGCAGAAGGACTCAATGGCACTGAAGAGAGTTTTGTAAAAAGAATGAATTTAAAAGCCAAGGATATTGGCTTAACAAACTCAAACTTTAATAATTCAACTGGTTGGCCTTCACCTGGTCATGTTATGAGTGTAAGAGATCTTTTAAAAATTGCTATTTTGTTAAGAGAAAAATATCCAAATTATTATAATTATTTTTTAGAAACTGAATATACATGGAATGAAATCTCACAACCTAACAGAAACCCACTACTTAATTTGAACCTTGGAGTTGATGGTTTGAAAACTGGGCATACAACTGAAGCTGGATACGGGTTAGTTGCTTCTAGTGAATTAGGTGAAAGAAGAGTAACTTTTGTAATTGCAGGTACTAATTCAAAAGAAGAAAGAAAATTAGAAGGTGAAAAATTACTTCAATGGGCATATAGAGATTTTAAAATTGTTGAAATCTTCCCTGAAAATCATTTTTTAGGAAAGGCACCTGTTTGGATTGGAAGTCAAGATTTTGTCGAATTAAAAACTAATAGCAAAATTCAAGAGCTGCTACCTTATGGAAAATTAAATGAAATTAAGGCTGAATTGCATATTATGAGCCCTATATCCGCTCCAATAAAATATAATGAAAAACTTGGAACTCTTAAAATATTCATACCCAGTTTCATTGAAGGACAAGAAAACCGTATTGTTGAATACCCTATTTACAGTAGTTCTGAAATTGATAAAGGAGGGTTTTCTAAAAAATTCATAGCAGCATTGAAAGTTAGCTTTTCTAAAATATACCAATTTGTTAAATTTGAAAAATATTTGAATTGAAAATTAGGTTTTAATTTGTCAGGTAAATTTATTACATTAGAAGGTATTGACGGTTCAGGTAAAACCACACAAGGTATTTTTTTAAAAAATAAATTGGAAGAAATTGGAAAAGATGTTCTATTTACAAGAGAGCCGGGTGGAGTAAAAGGAGCTGAAGAAATAAGAAACCTTTTAGTCCAGGGTGAAAAAGATCGTTGGTCAAATATAACTGAGATTCTACTTTTTTTTGCCTCAAGAAGGCATCATTTGGAAAAAGTACTACTTCCTGCAATTAATAAGGGAAAAGTTGTAATATGTGATAGATTTACTGATAGTACTATCATCTACCAAGGAAGAGAAAATATTCATTTAAAAAAAATGATTATCGAATTAAACAAATCTGTGATTGGGATTGTACCCGATTTAACGTTAATTATAGATATAGATCCTACTAAATCTTTAAATAGAGGTTTAAGTAGAAAATCTGATGAAATGCGTTTTGAAAAATTTGGTTTAGAATTTCAAACTACCGCAAGAAATGGGTATATTTCATTAGCTAAAACAGAGAAAAGGTATCATTTGATTGATGGTAATAATAGTAAAGATAAAGTCCATCAGATGATATGGAACAAAGTCAGTAAATTTTTAAGTTTAAAATTATAACTTCACATAATGTCAGAATTAGAAGCAGATAAATTACTAAATGTTCCTCATCCTAGAACAAATAAAAAGATGTTTGGCCATGAATCGTCAAAAAATATATTCATCAAAAGTTTAAAAAAAAATAAGTTGCATCATGCGTGGTTAATACATGGACCAAAAGGCGTAGGAAAAGCCACACTTGCATGGAAAATAACAAAATTATTACAAAATGGGCTACATAATTTTGATCAAATAGAAGAGGAAAATAAATTATCTCTGACATCTCGTAGAATAGAAGCTCTATCTGAGCAAAGTGTTTTATTATGTAGGAGACAATTCGATAAAACCAAAAAAAAATTACTACAAGAAATATCAGTCAATGAAATAAGAAAGATTAATCATTTTTTTTCTTTATCTAATACTATATCCAAATATCGAATAGTAATCATTGATAATATAAATGAATTAAGTATTTCAGCTTCTAATGCCTTACTAAAATTGTTAGAGGAACCACCTTTAGACGGTATTTTTATTTTAATTTGTGAAAATAAGAGATCTGTTCTTCCTACAATTATCTCGAGATGTAGAATTTTAGAATGTAATTCTCTTGATTTTAAGAACTTTGAAAAAGGAATGTTATCTATATATGACAAAAGAAATGTTTCATCTGAAAATTTAAATCAGTTATTTGAATTGTCAGGTGGTTCAATTGGCAAATCTATTGAAATATTTGATAATAATGGCTTGGAAATTTTTAATAAATTAATAAATATTTTAATTTCTAATAATGATAAACAATTGGAAAAATTTTGGGAATTGTTATTATCTCGCCATAATTTTGAAACAGTAAAAGAATATCATAAATTTTTATTTGATTTCGTATTATATGCAGTTGCTCTAATCAGCAAATCTTTAGTGAGTAAAAAAAAATCTTCTTTACTTAACCTTAAGTTAAAAAATGAACCTAATCATAATGAAGATTACTTTTCATATTCACTTCTTCATTCAATCATATTAAAAGACTTAAAGAATGCATTAGAAGTAAATTTAAACTTATCAGATTTATTATTCACCTCAGTTTTAAAAATTATTAAGATTAATAAAAAAATTTTAAAAGTATAATTATTTATTAGGGTAATAGGTTAATCATTGAAAATAGTAGATAGCCATTGTCATCTGGATTTTGATAAATTTGATGAAGATTTTGTAGATGTTATTGAACGTGCAAAAAAATCTGGAGTCTCCAAGATTTTAACTATTTGCACAAAAAAAGAACAATTAATTAAAAATATCAATATATGTAATAGTAATAAATTTATTTTTTTTGCCTATGGTATGCATCCTCTTAATATTGGAAAAGAAGAAATAAAAATTTCAGAAATTGAAAAAATTTCGAATAATAATAAAATGATTGCTATTGGGGAAACTGGTCTAGATTATTTCTATAATAAAGATAATATAAAGCTACAAAAAAAAAGCTTTATTGATCATATAGAACTTTCAAAGAAAACAAATTTGCCCTTAATAATTCATTCTAGGGATGCTGATAAAGACATGGAACAAATACTAAAAACTGAATATTTGAAACAACCTTTTAGTGCTGTAATGCATTGCTTTTCATCTGGCCAGTCATTAGCAAATACTGCAATTGAATTAGGTTTCTATTTATCTATGTCAGGAATTATTACTTTTCCTAAAAGTGATAATTTGCGAAATATTTTTTCTAAGGTTCCTATAGATAAAATCTTAGTAGAAACAGATTCTCCTTATCTCTCTCCAGTACCATTTAGAGGAAAAAGAAATGAACCTTCATTCATTTTAAATACTGCAAAAGTAGGAGCCAGTATTTTCTCAATGAGTATTAAAAGATTTAGTGAAATTACATCAAAAAATTTTGATCGTTTATTTAAGAAGGCAATTAATTGAATAATAAAAATAAAGTCCAAAATTTATCATTTACTATTTTAGGATGTGGATCTTCTGGAGGTGTCCCTCGTTTAAGTGATGGTTGGGGTTTATGTGATCCAAATAATGTAAAAAACTTTAGATTAAGATGTTCACTATTGATAACTCATGAAACAAATTCCGGTAAGTCATGGTATTTAATTGATACGAGCCCTGACCTTAGACAACAACTTTTAAATTCAAAAATTAACTATTTAGATGGTGTAATATTTACTCATTCCCATGCTGACCATATGCACGGCATAGATGATTTGAGGATGATATTTTTCAAAAGAAGAAGTCGAATACCTATATGGGCTGATAAATCTACATTACAAAGAATTAATCAATCTTTTCAATATCTCGTAAAACAAGAGCCAGGTACTAAATACCCACCTATACTTACTTCAGAAACAATAACAGGTAACTTTAAATTGATTGGAAACAGTGGTGAAATCTTAGTAGAACCTATTAAAGTGAAGCATGGAGATATCGACGCTTTAGGATTTAAAATAGATAAAATGGCTTACATCCCAGATATTTCAGATTTTTATCGCAATTCATTATCAAAATTATATAATTTGGACATTTTAATTATTGATGCATTAAGAAGGAATCCTCACCCTGCTCATTCTCACTTAGAAAATACATTAAATTGGATAGCAGAATTAAAGCCCAAAAAAGCAATTCTAACAAATATGCATAACGATCTAGATTACGAAACTGTAAAAAATGAAACTCCTGCTAATGTTAATCCTGCATATGACGGAATGGTTATCAATTTTCAAAATTGATAGATGATACAAGCAATTTCAACTGTAATTATTCCTGTATTTATAATAATTACCTTTGGATATTTTTCTACTGCACTACATTTTACAAAAATTAATGAAATCCAATTTTTAACAAGATTTGCACAAAATATTGCTTTACCATGCCTATTATTTATAAATATTTACGATTTAGATTTATATAAGGTATTTAATATTAATCTCCTTCTAACCTTTTATATTTCAGCAAGTATTTGTTTTTGTTTAGGGGTTTTAGGAGGCTACTATTTTTTTTTAAAAAATTTAACAAGCTCAATACCAATTGGATTTTGTTGTTTATTTTCTAATTCCCTTTTACTGGGATTACCTATTACAGAGTTGGCATTAGGTAGTGAAGCATTAAAATCTAACTATATCATTGTCGCTTTTCATGCACCCTTTTGTTATTTGCTTGGAATTTCTGTTATGGAGATATCAATTAATGATAATACAAAATTAATCCCAGCTATTAAAAAAATTATTAAATCTATAATATCTAATGCCTTAACAATAGGTATTATTTTAGGATTTTCATTTAATATCTTGAAAATAAATATTCCTGAATATTTAATTGACGCTTTAGCCCTTCTTGCAAAGGCAGGCATCCCTATAGCACTTTTTTCATTAGGTGGGATTTTAACACAATACAAAGAAAAAGTTATAAAATGTATACCATATTCACTTATGATTGCTTTAATCTCATTAATTTTTCAACCATTAATAACAATCTATTTTGGAAGAAATATTTTTATTATTTCTGAAGAAGAACTGAAAAGTGCTGTAATTACAGCGGCGATGGCACCAGGGGTCAATGCATTTATATTTTCAAATATGTATAAAAAATCTACTGAAATAGCTGCAAGTTCTGTAATTTTATGTACTATTTTATCAATTATTTCTAGTGCTCTTTGGATATCTTATATAAAATAGCTCCAAAAGAAATTTAATTCTTTTGAAGCTACTTTTGAGATAATTAAGCTCTTTGTAAGGGCTGAATTATAAATGAATTTGAACACCCTGTAATAAGGGACGAACCAATACCTTACAGATCGCATAATTAACGTTAGACATTGGACCACCTCCTTTCATTGTTAAAATCAGTAATAACTATAACAAAAAATTTTAAACTTTAAACAATTTTTATTTCAAAATTAAAAATTTTCTTGCCATGGTCTTAATTCAATTTCCGATGACCAACAATTTTTTTCTTGTAAAAAAACATTCAAATAATTTTTGGCAATTTCATCAGGATCCAATTGATTATCATTGGTTTTTTGTGACAACGAATTATCCTTTATAATTCCATCAATAATAAAATGACAAATATGAATATTCCTGGGCTGTAATTCTCTTGCTAAAGATTGTGCTAATCCTCGTAATCCAAATTTACCCATTGCAAATGCTGAAGATTTAGCAAAACCTTTTTTAGATGCAGAAGCACCAGTAAAAAAAATACTTCCCTTTCCAAGTTTTAGCATTCTTCTTGTTGATTCTTGTGCAACCAAGAAACCAGCAAAACATGTTATTTCTATGGCCTCTTTAACATTAATAACATTTAAATCTTCAATCTTACCAGGAAATCGTCTTGATGGATTAAAAATTACTAGGTCCAAATTTCCTAAACTTTTATCAACTTCTTCAAATAGCCTAGTGACATTCTCTGATTTGGATACATCAAACTGAAATAAAGAAGCATTAATTTCACTCGATAAATGTCTAATTTT
>ENA-OSEY01000998-OSEY01000998.1-marine-metagenome-genome-assembly--contig:-NODE-998-length-20015-cov-5.237185_pt1 | contig 20015 bp, 21 predicted proteins | sample MGYA00248465_ERZ534230 | MGnify/ENA primary metagenome ERZ534230 (study PRJEB26409, sample SAMN06344110) | marine metagenome | isolation source: Sea water from surface | place: Atlantic Ocean:Southern...
AGGTCCCAAGGGTTGGGCTGTTCGCCCATTAAAGTGGCACGCGAGCTGGGTTCAGAACGTCGTGAGACAGTTCGGTCTCTATCTGTAGTGGGCGTTAGAAATTTGAGAGGATCTGTCTTCAGTACGAGAGGACCGAGATGGACTGACCTCTAGTGTACCGGTTGTTACGCCAGTAGCATCGCCGGGTAGCTATGTCGGGAATGGATAAGCACTGAAAGCATCTAAGTGCGAAACCAACCTCAAGATGAGATTTCTTTTAAGGGTCGTTGGAGACTACAACGTTGATAGGTCACAGGTGTAAAGGCAGTAATGTCATAGCCGAGTGATACTAATTACCCGTAAGTCTATTGTAGCATACTTTCTTAATTGTTAACTGGATATTTTCAAATGTTTATGACCTTAATAAAACTTTAAGGTGGTTATAGCGATAGGGCTCACCTCTTCCCATACCGAACAGAGAAGTTAAGTCTATCAGCGCAGATGGTACTGCTATTTAGTGGGAGAGTATGTCGCCGCCTTTTTTTAATAAAATAACCCTTTTAATTAAGGGTTTTTTTATGCTTATAATCAATATATGGATTAAAAACTGTCGTGTATAAAGAAGTATAATGATTGTAAGATTTATCTCTTTTTTCTGAATGGTATTGAATAAGTAATTGTATAATTAAAACCACTTCCCCACGTATTATCATCAGTAACTTTATTAAATCCAGGTATAAATAGATTATCAAAGTTCTCAGGCTTTTTGTCTGATAACAATTTGTTTAATCTTAAACTAATTCCAAGATATATATTATCAAAGGTTTCAACTTTAATTCCTGTAACAATTTCAATCCAACTTCCACTAAGATTTTCATGATTCACAGTCTCAAAATCATTCTCAACTAAATTTGAAAAATAAGCGTCAATATTTCTGACTTGATAGCTAACAACTTTATTTGAAAAATTTGATGAGGCATATCTTAGTCCTATATATATTGAATTATCCATTCCAACCCAATTTTTAAACATGTTATAATCAAAACCAATTTTTAGATAATCTCCAATAGAATTAAAGTTTATATTTTCATCTTCAACTAATTTATCAATTGATCCGTATTCACCCGCTATATAAAGGTTATCTGTTAGTTGTAAATCGGATACAATCTCATAACTAAAATTATCATTATTTGAGCTAGATTTAATAGGGTTTGATAAATCAAAACCAAATCTGAACTTATTAATATTTATTATTCTATCCTTTTTTAGTAAACTATCACTTTCGATTTTCTCTGTATTAGAAAATAAAGAGTTAATTGATAAAATAGAACTAAAAATGAATAAGAATATTTGTTTTTTCTTCATTAAAAATGGAATCATTTTCGATACTTATTTCTTTAATCCATCCATAATCCTTTGAGATTTCAGTATCAGGTTTTACAATAAAATTTGAAATATAACCACATGATCTATTTAAGTAATAATGAATTGTTTTGTGAAAAATAACTAGAGTGTCTATATCTTGATTAAATTCCAATAAATATTTTGTTTTACTTGAGTTTACCTTTAAAGGAAGCTTTAGATTAGTTCCAGATATTCCTTCAATTATAGAGTCTATACCTATACCTCTAATACTATTTAGATCAATACTTTTTGGTTGTTTGTTTGAATAATCAATAAATGTAATGTTGATTCTATTCGTATTTTCTGAACCTTCAATACAGATGTCGTCTTTTTCGCATGCTATAAGAGAAAAAAATACTACAAACAAAATAAGATTATACCTTTTAATCATTAGATTAAATATTCTCAAAATTACTATATTTATAACAAATCATAATTCTTTGAAATTACCACAGAAAACCTTTAATGATTTATCCAAAAATTATCTTAAACTTGAGAAAAAACATGGTGCTAATGATTACCATCCAATTCCAGTTGTGCTTCAAAAAGGAGAAGGTGTTTTTCTTTGGGATGTAAATGGAAAAAAATATTATGATTTTTTATCTGCATACTCTGCTGTTAATCAAGGACATTGTCATCCTGATTTAGTTAATATTATAAAAAATCAATCTGAAACTTTGACACTAACATCTAGAGCTTTTCATAACGATAAACTTGGAGATTATATGGAGTTTGCTACTAAATTATTTGGATTTGATAAGCTTCTACCAATGAATACTGGTGCAGAGGGTGTTGAAACCTCTATAAAATTATCAAGAAAATGGGGATACTTAAAAAAGAAGGTCGATGAAAATTTAGCTAAAATTGTTGTTTGTAATAATAATTTTCATGGACGAACAACTACTGTAATTTCCTTTTCTACTGATCCTGGTTCTAAAGATTTTTTTGGGCCTCATACACCAGGATTTATTCATATACCATACGGTGAAATAAGTGCACTAGAGAATGAATTTAAAAAAGACAAAAATATTGTTGCTTTTTTAGTTGAACCTATTCAAGGTGAAGCAGGTGTTAATGTGCCTGAACCAGAGTACTTAAAAAAAGTAAGGAGCTTGTGCTCTGAGTATAATGTATTAATGATTGCTGATGAAATTCAGACTGGATTAGGTAGAACAGGCTCGCTTCTTGCATCATGTGGAAATTGTAGTTGTGAGTCCTCTTGTGAGCAAGAATCTACCTATGTTAGACCCGATATACTAATACTAGGAAAAGCACTAAGTGGAGGAACATACCCAATATCTGCTATTTTATGTGATTCTGAAATAATGGAAGTTATTAAGCCAGGTCAACACGGAAGCACCTTTGGTGGAAATCCTCTTGCTTCAAGTATTGCAAAAAAAGCTCTAGAGATAATAATTGACGAGAAATTATCACAGAATGCAAGAGTACTTGGTAAGATATTCAGATCTGAAATGAATAAATACATAAAAACAAGTAAAATAGTAAAACTTATCAGAGGTAAAGGTCTACTCAATGCAATTGTTATTAATGATACTAAGGATAGTAAAACCGCATGGAATATCTGTCTTAAACTTAAACATAATGGACTACTTGCAAAACCCACTCACGGAAACATTATAAGATTTGCACCTCCTTTAGTTATTACAGTAGAGCAAATATATGATTGCATAAGTATTATTATATCAACACTTAAAGAATTTGAATAAAGATTAAATGGAAGTATATTTTGATAATGCAGCTACTACTAGAGTTAGAGACGAGGTAGTTGATGAAATTTCAGATTTATTGAAAAACTGTTTTGGAAATCCTTCATCAACTCATTCCTTTGGTAGATCTTCTAAATCATATATTGAAAGATCTAGAAAATCTATTGCTAAGATTTTAAATTGTGAACCAGGGGAAATTATATTTAATTCAGGAGGAACAGAATCTGACAACTCCATACTAAAATGTGCAGTTAAGGATCTTGGAGTTAAGCATATAATATCATCAAAAATTGAACATCATGCAATAACTCATAATCTTGATGAAATTGAAAAAACTGGTGTTAAAGTAAATTATGTTAGTCTTAATAATCAAGGTGAAATTGATATTAACAGCCTTGAGAAACTTCTGAAAATAAATAATGAACCTAAGCTTGTAACCTTAATGTATATTAATAATGAAATTGGAAATATTTTAGACATAAAATCTGTCTCAGACATCTGTAGGAAATACAATGCTTATTTTCATACTGATGCTGTTCAAGCTGTTGGTCACTTTCCAGTTGATTTAAGTTCATTAAAAATAGACTTTCTTTCTTCTGCAGGTCATAAATTTCATGGTCCAAAAGGAGTTGGCTTCACTTATATAAATAAATCAACTAAAATAAAATCTTTCATATGTGGGGGGCCTCAGGAAAGAGGTTTAAGAGCAGGTACTGAATCTGTTCATAATATTGTTGGTATGACAAAAGCTTTGGAAATTGCTATTGATAATTTAGAGAAAGAATCTGAGTATATTAAATCCATAAAGGCATATATGATCCAAAAACTAAATAATATTTTTCCCAATATTCATTACAATGGAATGTCTGGAAATATAGAAAAAAGTACATATACTGTTTTAAATGTTTGTCTTCCATTATCAAATAACAAAGCATCAATGTTGGATTTTCATCTTGATTTAAATGGAATAGCTTGTTCCAAGGGAAGTGCATGTCAATCAGGTAGCTCAAATGGTTCTCATGTATTAAATGAAATACAGGATGAAAAATTTAAAAAATTCCCTTCAATTAGATTCTCATTTTCTCATTACAATACGAAAAAAGAAGTAGATTATGTTATTAAAATTCTTAATGAATTTTTAAATGATTAATAATAAATTTTTGCTTTGTAGATCTGCTTATTTCCTACTCGATCTTGAAATTCTATTAATAAATCATTTTCTCCATCTTTAATAATCTTATCAGACAGATCATGGAAGATCAAACTTTGTTTTGGCTCGTATTCAAATAATGCCCATTTCCCATTAATAGATGCTTTATAATTTCTTATTCCTGATTTATCATCACTTATTCTAAGTCTAAGAGTTTTATTTGAATTAACGTTTGAATTATTTTCAAAGTTGATTGGTTTTATAACAGGTAGGATAGAATCTCTCGAAATCGTATATTTTCCAAGAGAAGAGATATTAGTTGATATATATGAACCATCTATCTTAGAACTCCTGTAATAAATTCTACCATTAACTACCTTCCCTATAAAAGATTGATTTAATTTACGTTTATTGAGATCCTTATTAATAGGTAAACTAATTTTCATAGAAGATCTAAAAGGAGATGTTTGATCGCCTAAATCAATTATATCACCATTAGAAGATATGTTTAAAAGTATATCGTCATAAAATGTATTCTTGTTAATCTCAACAAATGATTGGCCTCTGTTAATAATTTTTTTCTGATTTGTAAGAATTTTAATTCCATCTGATGGTTTAAAATATTCCTCAGTCTCACTAGCTTTGATTTTAAATTTAAGATAGGATGAATTCCTGTTCCAATCAGTTACTTTTATAGAAACTAATCCTTCACTAATTTCATTTGAGTTAATAATTCCATTAAAAGTATTTTTCTTTAGGAAAGATAAATTTGATTTAGGGGGTATATAAACCTTTAATACTCTGGTATTATTTTTTGCTAGAGACATATAGTCATACATTAGCTTCTTATAGTGATTCTCGCTAAACTTTATCCTATCCATACTATAGGAAAATCTTTGAATTGAGTCAATAAAAAGTTGAACTTTATGAACACCATTCTTATTATTTAAATTTTGATACTGTATGTCATAAGTGTCTATACCAAGTCCAATTTTTCCATTAAATAAAATATCCTCTGCAATGTAGGTTGAGTCATTAATTTTAGATAAATTAATTTTTTTTGGTAATCTTTTTACAAGAGTTTTGTTCTCATTAATTGTGTATAGACCTCTAATTATTGGTCTCTCTTTATCTTTATGGCTATAATTAAACATTAATGGATTTAATGCATCTTGTGTTTCACTATCTCTTATTTCGAAGTGAAGATGTGCACCAAAGGACCCTCCAGTATTCCCCGAATAACCAATTAGCTCTCCTCTTTTAATAAGTATTTCATTTTTTTCAGGGAACTTTCTTAATATGTAAGATTCTATTTTGTACTGTTCAGATTTGATGAACTCTTGAATTCTTGGGCTAAATTTTTTTAAATGTGCATAAACTGACGTGTAACCATTTGGATGTGTAATGTATACCACTTTTCCATATCCACTTGTTCTAACTTCAATTCTAGAAATATATCCATCTTCAATACTATAAATTTCCTTACCTTCTCCTCCTTTGAAGTCAATACCGGTATGAAATCTGGATCTAAATTCTCCAAACGTTCCGGATAAGTTAAATGGAGCATCAATAGGAGAGTGAAAATTAAACTCTTGAGAAAAACAACTTATCGATAAAAAAAGTAACAGAAAATTGGTTAATAATTTTTTTAAAAACATCATTTCGTTTTAAATTTAAATTAAGATTTTTACAGTATTATGATAAATAATCTAAATTCTCTCAAGGAAAAAATTGATACTTTATTATCTAAATATAATGAGCAAAAAAAAATTAATCAAGATCTTGAAACTAAAATTGAGTATTTAATTAAATCAAATCAAGATCTTGAAAAAAAAATTAAAGTTATACAAGCAAAAGAGAAACAACTTAAACTAATCAGTGCTCTTCCCAATGAATCAGAGAATAAACAATATTTCAAAAATAAGATTGATTATCTAATTCAAGAGATTGACTATTGTATTGATAGAATATCAATTTAAAATTTATGGAAAAAGACAGCATAAAAATAAAGTTAAATATTGGTGATAGACTATATCCCTTAACAGTAGACAGATCTCAAGAATTCTATTTTAGAGAGGCTGCAAAGCTTATTGAAGCTACTATTAAAAATCTTGAGGACAACTATTCTGTTAGAGATAAACAAGATTTACTAGCAATGAGTTGTATCCAATTTGCTGCGAAAAGTCTACAAAATAAATCTAAGTTAAATGACTCAGATATTGAGGTTGAAAAAATAATACTAAAAATGATAAATAATATTGATAATTCAATTTAAACTTCATACATTTATCTTAACCTGCATGAGTGATTTTTGGTAAACTCAACGAGTATTAGATTAAGAAAGGTGAGTTTAAATGCTAAAGCAAGCTATCTAGAATAGATCCTTGAATGTTTAATTAGCCTTAATCCTGTTTTATAGGAGTTTACGCAATCGCACTCTCATGCAGGTTTATTTATGTTATGAGGTTACCATCCTCATCCCACTCGGCTATTTCATTTCTTTTAGATTGATCTACACACTTATCAATCCATTCTTTATCATATGACACAGAATAATCCTTCAATATTTCAGGTGGAACACCATCCCAAACATTAGGAATATTACCTTTATATCCTAATTCCTTAATACCTATCTCAGAGGTAAAATATCCAGTTAGAACCATACCTCTGTAAACAGCAAATAGTCTAATTGCTTCTTGAAGATCTTCATCTTTATTATCATTGTAAGCAATTTTGTCAAAAACAATTTTTATTTCTGCCTCAGAACAATCTAAAAGATTTTTATTGAATCTGTTGTTACAAATTTCGTCAAAAACAATCAAACCTCTTCTAAGTACTTTTTCTCCGTATTCATTATGCGCTGGTGTACTAAAATCTTTTGCAATTATCTCAAATAACTCTACAACTCCAGCATCTTTTATATTACCGTTTTCATTGGGAGGAAGAATTATATTAGCAATTTTATCAATTGCTGCTAATTCATTATTTGAAAAAAACTTACCAGTTAAAACTTTATAGTCCCATTTAAGCTCTTCAGAGGTTCTTCCGTAATTATATTCCCAAACCTGATTAAGTAAAATTTCATCCTCTTGGGTAATACAACTTTTCATTGTTAAAGAGGCACCTATAGACCCAAGAATAATTGTTTTAATACTATCTCTTCTCTTCATCATACATTTTTCTTTTTTAGTTCACTTATTATATATTCAGAGGTTCTCATAGAAAGTGCCATTATTGTCCAAGTAGGATTCTTGTCAGCCTGAGAAACGAAAGGAGCAGCATCCACTACATAAACATTATCAACATCATGAAGCCTTTCATATTTGTTAACTACAGAAGTTTTAGGATCATTTCCCATTCTAGTTGTACCAACCTCATGTATAATCTCTCCAGGTACTGATATTCCATAGTTATCCTTTTTTGTAGGTTTTGTTCCTAAAGGAATTCCTCCCATATTATATGCTATCTCTTCAAATGTATCATGCATATGTTTAACTTGCTTTAACTCATAATCAGACCACTTGTATCTAAATTTAAGAACAGGGACACCATACTTGTCTTTTGTATCATTATCTATTTCACAATAATTCTCCTTTAGTGGGATTGCTTCTCCTCTTCCTGATAAATAAACTGTTGAACCATAGTATTTTTTTACATCATTTCTCAGAGAGTCTCCATAACCACCAGTTCTAAGTCCAAAAAACTTATTGAATTCATTAGGATTCCAGCCAATTCCATATTGAGGTAATGACATACCTCCACCAACCTCAATATGATATCCTCTTGGAAAGTCAAGTTTTCTACTATCTAACCACCAGGGTGAATATACATGCATTCCTCCAACACCATCTTCGTTATATGTTTTTCGATTCATTAACTCAGGAATAAAAACCCCTCTACCAGCTCCTGTTGTATCATGTAAGTACTTACCCACTAAATTACTGCTATTTCCAAGTCCATTAGGATGTGCTTTACTTTTAGAATTTAAAAGAATTCTAGCAGTAGCACAAGCGGAAGCTGCGAGAACTACTATTTTACCTTTAATTTTATAATCTCTGCCATTTTCTTTATTTATGAATGAAACACCTGTTGCTCTCCCATTATTGTCTGTCATAACTTCATTTACCATTGAGTTTACATATAAATCAACTTTACCACCTTTAAGAGATGGAATTACTAAGCATGAGCTTGAAGAAAAATCACCGTATACTGAACATGACCTATCACACTGACCACAATAAAAACAAATACCCCTTTCATTATTTATCCTTTTTGTTAATACTGATAATCTTGATGGCATAACTTTAACATTTGACTTTCTTGCACCCTTGATATAGAAAAGTTCGTGAAGTCTCGGTTTTGGTGGAGGAAGAAAGAAACCATCAGGTTCATTAAACATGTTTTCTTTTGTTCCGTAAACTCCAACTAGCTTATCTAGTTTATCATAATAAGGCTTTACATCTTCATATGAGATAGGCCAATTCTCACCCAGTCCATCAAAATCTTTACTTTTAAAGTCTCTTGGACCAAATCTTAAAGATATCCTTCCCCAATGGTTTGTTCTTCCACCTAACATCCTTGATCTCCACCATTTAAAACTTGTTCCTTCAACTGATGAATATGGTTCACCATCAAGAGACCAGTCTCCATAAGACATATGAAAGTCACCAAACGCTCTATTAGTTCCAGCACCTCTTCTAGGTGATTCCCAAGGCCATTTTAATTGAGTCTGTTGTTCTGGGTTAGCAGGGTCAAAATAAGGACCTGACTCAACAAGAGCCACACTAATCCCTGCATCACTTAATATTTTCGTTGCCATTCCGCCTCCAGCACCTGAACCTACAACAATAACATCATACTCCTTTTTGCTTTTTATTATTTCCACACAGTTAATTTAAAAAAAAACTGATAACAACTACATACATTAACGATAAACTTTTTTTATATTAATATTCACCTTGAATATTAGGAATATTTCAATAATAAATTTATTATTCTGAATCTAATTTATTTGAATATGATAATAGAGATTTGCGCAACATCCTTAGAGTCAATTACAAATGCTCAAAATGCTGGAGCTCATAGGATTGAGTTATGTGAGAAGCATTCTATTGGAGGTATAACTCCTTCCAAAGAGTTCTTAATTAGAGCATTTGAAATAATAAAAATTCCAACTAATGTTTTAATTCGACCAAGAGGTGGGAATTTTATTTTTTCTGATAGAGAAATTGAGATTATGATTGACCAGATAAATTTCTTTAAAACCTTTAAAATTAACGGCTTTGTTATAGGTTTTATAAATAATAACAATAGCCTAGATAAACATATTTTAAATGAATTTAGGAAAATTACTAATGGTTATGAATTAACTTTTCACAGAGCTTTTGATTTTTTAGATAATCCTCAAGAATCGATTGAATTATTGATTGAAAACAGATATGATAGAATTTTATGTTCGGGTCACAATAAAAGTGCAGTAGTGGGATTAGAAAACTTAAGAAAATTTAATAAAATTTCAAATGGTAGGATTATTATAATGCCAGGAGGTGGAATTAATTTAAACAATTTTAAAGATTTCAAAGATTCTAGTTTTTCTGAGATTCATTTATCAGCAATAAATTATCTTAACTCACCTCATTCAGATTTTAATATTATTAAAGAAATTGTTGAGTCGAGTAATCAATAAAATGTTATTTTTGAAAAAAAATAAATATGGCCTTTGATATTAATGTAATCAAAAGAGTATACTCTGAAATGTCAGAAAAAATCAAAAAGGCAAGATCGCTTTTAGGAAGGCCGATGACATTATCTGAAAAAATTCTTTATTCACATTTATGGAATGATAATAATGTAGAGACTTTTAAAAGAGGAACAGATTACGTTGATTTTGGTCCTGATAGAGTAACATGCCAAGATGCAACGGCTCAAATGGCTCTTCTTCAGTTTATGCAAGCTGGAAAAGATAAAGTTGCAGTTCCAACAACTGTTCATTGTGACCATTTAATTCTTGCCCAATCTGGTGCATTAAAAGATTTAAAGAACGCAAATAAAGTTAGTTCTGAAGTATTTAATTTTTTAGAGTCTGTATCAAAAAAATATGGTATTGGATTTTGGAAACCTGGTGCTGGAATTATTCATCAAGTAATTCTTGAGAATTATGCTTTTCCTGGAGGAATGATGATTGGTACTGATTCACATACTGTAAATGCTGGAGGTCTTGGTATGGTAGCCATTGGGGTGGGTGGTGCTGATGCTGTTGATGTGATGGCTGGAATGCCTTGGGAGCTTAAGTTCCCAAAACTAATAGGTGTAAAATTAACTGGTAGACTTAATGGCTGGACATCTGCTAAAGATGTAATTTTAAAAGTAGCTGGAATTTTAACTGTAAAGGGAGGAACTGGATATATAATTGAATATTTTGGAGATGGAGCAGAGTCTCTATCATGTACAGGTAAAGGTACTATTTGTAATATGGGTGCTGAGGTTGGCGCCACAACATCTATCTTTGCATATGATGATTCAATGGAAAGATATCTTATTTCAACAGATAGAGAGGATGTAGTCAAAGCTGCAAGCAAAATAAAACATGAATTAAGATCTGATGAAGAGGTATACAATAACCCAGAAATTTATTATGATCAAATCATAGAAATTGATTTAGATAAATTATCCCCTCACATAAATGGTCCTTTTACTCCAGACCTTGCAACTCCAGTAAGTGAAATGAAGACTAAAGTAAAATCTGAGGGTTGGCCTAACGAAATTCAATGGGGTTTGATAGGATCTTGTACAAACTCATCCTATGAGGATCTATCAAGAGCTGCATCAATTGCTCAACAAGCTTTAGATAATAATATAAAAATAAACTCCAAACTTGGTATTAACCCTGGATCAGAACAAGTAAGATATACAGCTGAAAGAGATGGTATTATTGATATTTTTGAAAAACTTGAAAGTAAAATTTTTACTAATGCATGTGGACCATGTATTGGTCAATGGAACAGGGAGGGTGAAGATAAAACAGAAAAGAATTCTATTATACATTCATTTAATAGGAACTTTGCAAAAAGAGCAGATGGTAATCCAAATACTCATGCATTTGTATCTTCTCCTGAGATGGTAATGGCTGTTGCTTTATCAGGTAAGCTTGATTTCAACCCATTGACAGACAGCTTAATCAACGAAGATGGTGATGAAATTATTCTTAGCCCACCAATCGGAGATGAGTTGCCTTCGAAAGGTTTTGCCTGTGAGGATAATGGGTATGTTGAGCCTCCCGTTAGTGGAAAAGATATAAATATCATAATTAACCCTGAATCCCAAAGACTTCAAAAGCTTGAACCATTTGAGCCTTGGGATGGAAATAATATTCTTAATGCAAAACTACTTATTAAGGCACATGGAAAGTGTACAACAGATCATATATCTATGGCTGGACCTTGGTTAAGATTTAGAGGCCATCTAGATAATATTTCAGATAATTGTTTAATTGGAGCAGTTAACCATTTTAATATGAAAACTAATAGTATTAAAAACCAAATTACTGGTAAATATGCTCCCGTTCCTGAAACTCAAAGATTTTATAAGAAAAATAATATTAGTACAATTGTTGTAGGTGATCATAACTATGGGGAGGGTTCTTCAAGAGAACATGCAGCTATGGAGCCTAGACATCTAGGTATTAAAGCAGTAATTGTAAAATCTTTTGCAAGGATTCATGAAACTAATCTAAAAAAACAGGGGATGCTTGCTTTAACCTTTGATAATGAGTCTGATTATGATAAAATAATGGAAGATGATACTTTCAATTTTATTGATCTAGTCTCTTTTTCACCTAATAAATCAATTGCCCTTGAGGTAATTCATTCTGATAATTCTAAAGAAATTATTAAATTGAACCACACTTTCAATTCTCAGCAAATTGAATGGTACAAGAATGGCTCAGCATTGAACCTAATAAAAGCAAATAATTTGTAATGAAAGATCTAAAATACTTAATGTCATACTCAATTGCCCTTTTGGCATTTATTGGTATTTCAATCGGCGGTTTTTATAATTACTTAGCTGTTATTTTTACATTTATTTTTATACCCTTACTTGAAATATTAGTTAAAAAAAGCGACGAGAAGTACTCAGAGGAAGAAAAGAAAAATAGGCTACTAGACCCTTTCTTTGACTTATTACTGTATCTAAATATTCCCATTGTATTTGGTATCTTCTTTTTCTCAATAGATAAGCTAGCTTATACTTCTTCTGTATCTGACATTGTTGGAATAATTTTATCAGCTAGTATAGTAATGGCTACAAATGGAATTAATGTTGGACATGAGCTAGGTCACAGAAAGTCAATTATTGCAAGAACATGTTCTAAAATATTATATCTACCCAGTCAGTATATGCATTTTTATATTGAACATAATTTCGGACACCATATAAATGTTGCAACTCCAGAGGATCCTGCTACTGCTAGATATAAACAAACCCTGTATAGCTTTTGGGTAACATCTGTTATCAGGACATATATAAGTGCGTGGAAAATTCAACTCAGGCTTTTAAGAGTTTCTAAAAAAAGTTTCCTATCAATTAAAAATGATATGATATTCTATACATTATTTCAAATTATATTTTTGCTTTTCATTTATTATAATTTTGGATTATACCTAACTGTACTATCTCTAGTAATGTCTGTTGTATCCTTTCTGTTTTTAGAAACAATAAATTATGTAGAGCATTATGGTTTATTAAGAAAAAAAGAATTAAGTGGAAGATATGAGAGAGTTAAACCTCATCATTCTTGGAATTCAAATCATACAATTGGAAGAATCGTTTTATATGAACTTACAAGACATAGTGATCACCATTTTAAATCTTCAAAAAAATATCAGGTTTTAGAATCACTTGAGGACTGCCCTCATCTCCCATATGGGTATCCCACATCAATTTTACTATCTCTTATTCCACCAGTTTGGTTCAGAATAATGAATCCGCTAGTAAAAAATTATATGGGCTATAAGCACTAATAATAGCTTAATTATATCAATTAATTATATTAAAATAGCAATCAGAATTTGACTAAAAGGTTAGATTGAAGAATATGTTATTTTAAAAGTAAGTAGCGAGAGGGAGATTTGAACTCCCGACCTCCGGGTTATGAATCCGACGCTCTCACCAACTGAGCTACCTCGCCAAATCTAAGAAATGCAAATATATGAAACAAATACAAAGAAAGTACAGCTAAAAAATTGTTTATTGATGTAAAAACAAACTTTTTTTAATATATTATGAATTATTTAATCTCGATGAATCAAAAAAAAGAATTTTTTATAGAGTACGATTTTCAGTCCTCTCCTCAACTACTATATCAATATTTGTCAACTCCATCAGGACTATCAGAGTGGTTCTCAGATGATGTAAATTACAGAGGTGAAAAGTATACTTTTTTTTGGGGTGAGTCAGAAGAATATGCAAGAGTTATTACAAAAAAACAAAATGAAAAAATAAGGTTTCAATGGATTACAGGTGAAGAAGACGAAGAAAAATATTTTTTCGAATTTAAAATTCAAATGGATGAAATAACCAAAGGTGTATCTTTAATAATTACTGACTTTTCAACTGAAGATGAAATTGACGAATCAAAGTTATTATGGGATAGCCTAATTTCCGATTTAAAAAAGGTACTAGGTTCAACCTAGTTTAAGTATATATCATCAGGTGAATCCCACCAAATTCGATATTTGTTTCCTAGTTTTTTTAAAATTTTTCCCCAACTTTTTTTCCCACTTAATTCAAATATATTTAAATCGGATTCATCCAATACTATCCAGCTATCACTACTAATCTCCTCATTTAATTGATTAATATCCCACCCAGAGTATCCTTGAAAAAAGATAACATCATTTAAATCAATCATTCTGTTCTCGATTCGATTTATAATTAATTGTACATCTTTACCCCAAGATATACCATCCATGACTCTATACTCTTCATCTATATAATTTTGATTTTTAATAATATAAAATGTATCATCAGATACTGGTCCTCCAAATTGGAATGTATATTTTTTAACAGCAGAATTATCAGAGTCATTCATTAAAAAAAGGCCACCGGGTCTGTTTAATATAAAACCTATATGAGAATTATCAGTTTCATCTACTATTAAAATAATTGATTTATAAAAAATCGAATCACTTAATAAGCTTGGTGAGGAAATTAAAATTTTACCTTTCATAATAAAAAAAAAGAGCTTCAATTGAAGCTCTTTTAAACATTTTTTAAATGTATTTAAAACTTAGTTAACTGAGCTTGATAGTTCAGCTCCAGCTTTAAATTTGACAACCTTCTTAGCAGGGATTTTAATAGTCGCACCAGTTTGAGGGTTTCTACCATCTCTTGCAGCTCTTTGAGAGACTGACCAAGATCCAAAACCAACAAGTGAGACTCTTCCGCCACCTTGTAAAGTTGAACTTACACTCCCTAGAAAAGATTCTAAGGCTAGTTTCGCTGATGCTTTTGAAATACCAGCGTCAGCTGCCATAGCATCAATTAATTCTGATTTGTTCATATCACTTAATTTTAATGTTTGAATAAATATATAAGTTTAAATCAAAGTCCAAGCAGATATGGTGTGTAAAAGTCAGTTTTTGTTAATAAATATGGGCTTTTTGTTGATAATACTCCTATTAGTACTAGTATACATAGGAATTTTCATGAATTTGATAGCCGTTTAAAAGATCTTTCGCACTCATTTCCTTCTTGTTTTCTATCTGAACTATAGTACAGTTTATTTGACCTCCTTTAGTATTTATATATATATTATTACCAACAATTGATAATTTTCCTAAGTTTTTTTTATCTAATAAATTGTTTCTGTAAAAATTAGCTTTAATGATTTTCATTCTAACTTCATCGTCACCATTTTTTAATATTGTCCATGAACCTGGAGAGGGTGATAGACCTCTAATCATTCCAAGAATTCTCTCAGTATTATCCTCCCAGTTTATTCTTGTATTTTCTGAATTTAATTTTGGAGCTTTTTTCTTGTTATTAACTTTTGACTGACTAATTATTTGAAATTTACCTTCAAAAACCATCATTATTGTTTCCAATAATAGATTTGATCCGATAATTGAAAGCTTTCTATATAAACTTTTATAATCATCATCATTATCTATCAGAACTTCCTTTTTTGAAATAATATCTCCATGATCAATTTTTTCATTAATAAAAAAAGTAGTTACACCTGTAACTTTTTCATTATTTATTAGTGCCCAATTAATCGGTGCAGCACCTCTATAATCCGGTAATAAAGATGCATGAAGATTAATGGTCCCAAGTTTTGGTACTGAATATACTTCTTTTGGTATTTTTCTAAATGCAACGACAATAAATAAATCAGCATTCATTGATTTTATCTGATTTATAAAATCAATATTTCTTAGATCCTCTGGTTGTTTAATCATTATATTATTTATAATTGAAAACTTTTTAACCTCACTTTGATGTATCCTAAGACCTCTTCCTGATTTTTTATCTTGAGAGGTTACAACACATAAAATATCACAATGAGAATTAATAAGTTCTAAAGATCTTAGAGCAAAATCTGGTGTTCCAAAAAAAATTATTTTAGGTTTTTCCATCAAATATTATTTAATATAAAATCCACTCTTTCATTTATGCTTGTACAAGGCACTTTAATTTTTAATATGGATGATTCTTCATATACTTTATCTATAAATGGTGAGATTCTTGTTGCCTCCTCATACTCTTCAACTCTATTTTTATCTTTTATGTATATATCTTTCCATGAAGGAAAAAAAAATACCATATCATAATCATAGTTTTTTAGTAATTCTTCCCAATATTCTTCTGAAGAATTTATTGACCTTAGATATGCAGTAATCTCATGTATTCCCCTATCGAAGAACACAATATTGTTTTTACATAAAATATCTCTAGCCTCAGTAAAATCTCTATCTCTTTTCTTAAGAATTTCTTCACTAACTTTTATTGGATTTAATCTAAAGCTTGATCCCTTCTTTTCATACTCTGATAAAATTTCTCTTGCTGACTCCTCATAGCATTTAAAACCTAGCTTTTTGAGTTTATTTAAAACAGAAGTTTTTCCGGTACTTGGTCCTCCTGCTAAAACAACTCTTCTATTTATCATACTTTCTAACATATACAGACAATTGAATGATTATATTTGTATTTCATTACAAAATTAATTGCCTTGTCTAATAAAAATAATAAATCAGATAATTTTTATTCAAGATTTAAAGATCAACTACTAGAATCTCAATCTTGGCCTGGGATATACTTATTTAAATTTATTGTTAAAAATAATAGTGATGAAAGCGAACAGTTAAAAAAACATCTTAAAAACTATGAAGGAAAAATAGCTGAAAAATCATCTTCAAATAATAAATTTTTGACTTTTACATTTGAATATTATGCCAATTCCCCATCAGAGGTTATTGACATATACAAAGGGCTAGAGTTTATTGATAATATAATTAGCCTATAAGTTGGTAATTAATTTATTAAATTGCGAATTATGAATTCATTAGAATATAATACTGAAAGAAAAAAACTTATTATTCCAGAATACGGAAGGCATATTCATCAAATGATAGACCAAGCAGTTCTTGTTGAAGATAAAATTGAAAGAAATAATATGGCTAAAGCAATTATTGGTGTAATGGGTAACTTAAACCCTCACCTTAGAGATGTTCCAGATTTTCAACATAAACTTTGGGCCCAACTATTCATAATGTCTGATTTTAAACTAGAAGTTGATAGCCCATTTGAAAAACCTTCCGAGGATATATACAAAAATGCTAAGCCAAATAAACTAAATTATCCTCAAATTCATCCAAAATATAGATTCTATGGTAATAATATTAAAAAAATGATTGATATAGCTATAGGATGGGAGGATGGTGAATTAAAAAGAAAGCTTGTGCTAAATATTGCAAATCATATGAAAAAGTGTTTTCTTAATTGGAATAAGGACTCGGTAGAAGACAAAGTAATTATTGAACATTTATTAGATATGTCCAATGGTTCTCTAAGTCTTTCTCCATCTGATTTACCATTGACAGATTCAAGTGAATTCCTTAAAAATAAAGTTAAAACACCAAGCTTTAAGTCAAATAAGAACAGGAAAAAGAGTAAAAGAAGATTTTAATGTCTAGAATTAAAATTAATGGTGGGAAAAAATTATTTGGAGAAATAATACCTCAAGGTGCAAAGAATGAGGCTCTTCAAGTAATATGCGCTTCCCTTTTAACTGAAAGTGATGTTATTATTTCTAATATACCAGATATAATCGATGTCAATAAGCTAATTAAAATTCTTGAAAATCTTGGAGTAAAAATTTCAAAAATTGATAGTGGTAAATTTTCTTTTAACTCTAAGAATATAAACTTAGAATATTTAAACAACTCAGACTTTGCAAATGATGCCAAGTCGCTTCGTGGATCAATAATGCTTGTAGGTCCATTATTATCAAGATTTGGTTCTGCTTCCATACCAAGACCTGGAGGAGATAAAATTGGCAGGAGGAGACTAGATACTCATTTTGATAATCTTGAAAAACTTGGTGCAAAACTTAATTATATTTCAGAAGAAAAAACATATTCAATTGAGTCAAAAGGAAGACTTATTGGAGCTGAAATTCTCTTGGATGAAGCATCCGTTACAGGGACTGCAAATATTATAATGGCCTCTGTTCTTGCAGATGGTTATACAGCTATATATAATGCCGCATGTGAACCATATGTTCAACAACTTTGCCTTATGCTAAATAAAATGGGAGCTAATATAAGTGGAATCGGTTCTAATTACATAAGAATTAAGGGTGTAGAAAAATTAAATGGCACAACTCATGCTATTCTACCAGATATGATTGAAATTGGAAGTTGGATTGGTCTAGCTGCAATGACAAGAAGTAAACTTAGGATTAAAAATGTTTCATGGGATAACTTAGGTCAAATCCCAGATGTCTTTAGAAAACTTGGTATAACTATTGAAAAAGATGGTGATGATATGCTTATTCCTGAGCATAAAAGTGGATACTCAATAACAAAATACATAGATGGCTCAATATTGACAATCTCAGATGCACCATGGCCTGGTTTTAGTCCTGACTTGATATCAGTAGTTCTTGTTGTAGCAACTCAAGCAAAAGGAAGCGTGCTAATACATCAAAAAATGTTTGAGAGTAGATTATTTTTTGTCGATAAGTTAATTGATATGGGTGCTAAAATAATTTTATGCGATCCTCACAGAGCCTCTATTATTGGTCATAATTTTGAATCATCTTTAAAGCCAACAACGATGACATCTCCTGATATTAGAGCTGGAATTGCTCTTTTAATTGCTGCATTATCTGCTAATGGAGAAAGTATTATTCAAAATGTTGAACAGATTGATAGGGGATATGAAGATATTGTTGAAAGATTAAAAAAATTAGGTGCAGAAATTGAAAGAATTTAATTTATCTCTTCGATATTTTATTATTTGAAATACCTCTTTGCAAATTACATTTAAATCTATCTACACTATTATCTCTTAAAGATGAGTGTTTAGTTTTTCTCCCAGTGACTCTCTTTCTCCAAAGATTGAAACTATTTCTTCTTAGATTATTTCGCATTATACTAATCAACTTCTTCTCATTTATATTAAACTGACTATAGATAGCTTCAAATGGTGTTCTATCCTCCCAAGCCATTTCAATTATTCTATCTACTTCTCTTAAACTAAACTTTTTCATTATCAATTTTCATTAAAAAATTCTCTGCGTTTTCTAGATGTTTAAATCTTTTGTCAGAATCCATATTATCAAAAGTGTTTACAAGCATTCTTAATCTCGGATTTTTTAAAAAAAAACCTCTTTGTTTATCCATAAATCGCCAGAATAGACCATCCCAAGTATCACACCAATCACCTTTCTTATAATCACTCATTTTAAATATATAATTGCTACCACTAATATATGGTTTAGTTGACATTAGTCCACCATCTGCAAACTGACTCATTCCATATACATTAGGAACCATAACCCAATCAAAAGAGTCAATAAATAACTCCATAAACCATCTATATACCTCATCCGGGTCAAACTCACATAATAACATGAAATTTCCAACAATCATCAGTCTCTCAATATGATGAATATATCCTGTATCAGAAACTTTTTTTATTGATGAATCTAAAGGATCAATTCCTGTTGTTCCGTCATAAAAAGATTTAGGAATTTTCCTTTTAAACCCCCAAAAGTTATTTGTTCTTTCAAAACTACCTTTAACTTGATATACTCCTCTGATAAATTCTCTCCATCCAATCAGTTGCCTTATAAATCCTTCAGTAGAGTTTATTGGTATATCATTTTTTTTTGAATAATCTAAACTTACTTCGATTAGATCTTTAATGTTTATTAGTCCTACATTTAAAAGAGGACTCAATATACTGTGGTTTAAGGTCAGTTCATCTTTTACAATTGCATCTTCATAATCTCCAAATTTTAGAAATCTATCCCTTAAAAATTCATTTAACCACTGATCAGCCTCATCAAATGTAGTAGGGTAGTTAAACATTCCAAGAGATCCCAAATTATTAGAAAAATATTCTTCTACATATTCTTCAGATTCAAGTACATAACTGTTCTTTTTTGGATTGTTAATATTTGGGGGAATTTCATCTTTTGGAAATTTCTTTCTGTTTTGAATATCGTATGTCCATTCGCCTCCCTCGGG
>ENA-OSEY01000999-OSEY01000999.1-marine-metagenome-genome-assembly--contig:-NODE-999-length-19997-cov-4.708835_pt1 | contig 19997 bp, 19 predicted proteins | sample MGYA00248465_ERZ534230 | MGnify/ENA primary metagenome ERZ534230 (study PRJEB26409, sample SAMN06344110) | marine metagenome | isolation source: Sea water from surface | place: Atlantic Ocean:Southern...
ACTGTTGCATGCAGCTAAATAACGATCGTGTCGAGCAGGGTCTGCTGATCAATTAGATCCAAGTCTCGTGAAAGCTGCACGACGAGGATCTCGATACCGCTCCGCCACATGCTTGCCCCATAACCCTTCCCAGTAGAAAAAGATCACGCCATGACCGCGTTGGCGGGCCAGTCGAACTTTTTTTTCCAGAACAGCCATCGAGGTGGTGCGCTTGCCAAATCCCGCCAACACGCCAATCTGCGAAGGAATGCCCCAGTCGCGGGCTTTGCGCAGAGCCGGCTGATCCAGGTCTTTGGCAAATCCTCGAACCGAATAGGCATAGTTCTGCACCACCAACTCTTCAATCAGCCCGCCCAAAGCCCAGAGCTCCCAGTCCTGCAACCAGAGGTTGTAGGCCGAACGAAAGGGGCCTGGAGACAAGCTGATCCGGGTGGAGAGGCCTTCCTGCTTGAGACGTTGCCGCAACTCACGCAAGAGAGAGGTGAGTTGATTGCGCCGCCATTTCATCCACTGCCGGTTGCTGTGATCCCGAGGAGGCGCCAGTCCCGTCTCCTGCCGGTAGAGCGCCACGGTGGTGGGGTCATAACCGAACTGAACGGGCCAGGCGAAGTGATCGTCCAGTTGCAGGCCGTCCATCGGACAGCGCTTGAGGGTTTCCACCACCAAACCGATGAAGCGGGCACGAACCTCCGGATGGGCTGGATTGAGCCAAGCCATCCGATGGTTGCCATGCATGGCCATCCAACGTTGGCCATTGGCTTTGGCCAAGACCCAGCTGGGGTTCTCATGAACAACAGCTGAATCAACCGGTTCCATCAGGCCGTACTCAAACCAGGGCATCACCTTGATGCCGCGGCGCCGACCTTCCGCCGCCAGGGTGCAGATGGGATCAAGTCCGACCCCAGCCTTCTGCAGCGGTGGCTCCACCGGAGCGAAGCGGCTGCGATGAAAGGTGGTGCCTCGACTCCAAACGTTGGGCACCACGCGATTGAAGCCCGCATCCTGCAGCTGCTGCATCGCAGCGCTGATGCGCTTCCGGTCGTAATAAAGCTTGCTGGGGCTGTTGGTCAGCCACACCCCCATGGTGCTGCGGTTTCGGAGCAGCCGGTCCGATCGAGACTCGGCCATCACAGGGGCCGGAAGCCCCGCCATCAGGCTGGCCAGGGCAACACCAATCAATGGCCTCCACCGCTGAGCCAACGCCGTTGAAGCACGGGGCATCAAGGATGGCCCGAATCAATCCTGACCAAGCCGAACCAAGCCCGCTCGTTCAACAGTCCATGGCCCCGAGCCAACGATCAGCGGAACATCGAGCTCACGGAGCTCTCTTCATGGATGCGCCAGATGGCTTCCCCCAGCATGTTGGCCACGGAGAGCACCTTCAGCTGAGGGAAGACCCGATCCTGTGGGATCGGAATGCTGTTGGTCACCACCACCTGCTCAAACAGGCCCTCAGCGGACAGGCGTTCGCTGGCTGGGGGAGAGAAGACGGCGTGGGTGGCGCAGGCCAGCACCCGCTTGGCCCCTTGCTCCCGCAGCAACCGTGCCCCCGCGCAGATCGTGCCGCCGGTGTCGATCATGTCGTCGATCAGGATCGCCGTCCGCCCCGCCACATCACCAATCACCGTGAGGCTTTCGGCCATGTTGTGGCCGGTGCGGCGCTTGTCGATGATCGCCAGCGGGGCATCGTTCATCTGCTTGGCGAAGGCCCGGGCCCGCGCCACGCCCCCAACGTCAGGAGACACCACCACCACATCCCCGAGATCCTGTGTGGAGAGGTAGTCCACCAACACCGGGGATCCGTAGATGTGATCGCAGGGGATATCGAAGTAGCCCTGGATCTGGGCGGAGTGCAGGTCCATCGCCAGGACGCGGTCAACACCCGACGTCACCAGCAGGTTGGCCGTGAGCTTGGCGGTGATCGATTCACGACCAGCGGTCTTGCGGTCGGCTCGGGCGTAGCCGTAGTAAGGCACTACGGCGGTAATCTGCCGTGCGGAGGCCCGTCTGCAGGCATCCACCATGATCAGCAGCTCCATCAGGTGGTCGTTCACCGGCGCGCAGGTGGGCTGGATCAGGAACACATCGCAGCCACGGATCGACTCCTGGATCTGCACGTAGAGCTCACCGTCGGCAAAACGCTTGCAGACGCGGGGACCATCGGGAACCCCGAGGTAAGCGGAGATCTCCTTGGCTAGAGCAGGGTTCGAAGTGCCGCTGAACAGACGCAGTCGGCGGCTGTCAGGGGCCAGCTGCTCCTGTTCGGCACGGGCAGCTGTCAGGAAACTGGTCACGGCGCCCGCGGAACGAATTCTGCTGTAATCCGATGGTAGAGGTGAGCAGTGCCCCCATGTCCACAGGTTTCCCACTGTTGGTGGGTGCGGGCCCCCTTCCTGAACTCAAAATGCGCCAGGCCTGCGAAGCCCTGGCCCGGGCTTGCGGCTGCCCTCTCACCACCGTGGCCAGTGGTGCATCACCGGCTGAAGTCCTGCAGACCAACCCGGCGGCAACAGGGCTGGTGCGGCTCAGCGGTGACGCGGCCAGGCCGACCCCGGAGGGAGATGCCAGCTGGCTGCAGGCCCTGGCCGACTGGCGTCAGCCGGTGCTGCTGCTGACCAATGCAGAACAGGATGGTTCGATCTCTGGCGCAGCCGCGGCCTATGCCGCCCTCTGCCGGGAACTGCAGGTGCCGCTGCTCGGCCTGGTGCAGCTCCAGGGCCCCTGGAACGGCCCAGCGCGACGCCGGGACGGCCTCAGCTGGCTGGGCTGGATTCCCGATGAACAGCATCCGGAACAGGCCGAATGCGTCGACGCCCTCGCCCGGAGGCTGCAACTCCGCAGCCCTGCTTAAGGCTGGGGCCAGAGAGGGCGGCTGGCACCGGCTTCGATCTGGCGCAAGGTCTGCTCACCGGCCCGCTCGGCCAGGGGCAGGCGGCTGATCCGTGCGGGTTCAGGGCTGGCGATGAGCGCCGCGGCCAGGCTCAGCTGTTCTGAACGACTGAGGTTGGTCTCCAGCTCAAGGTTCAGTTGGTTCACCAGCCCAGGAATCATCCCAATGCCACTGGGGTCCTTGACCTGTTCGATCAGACCCTCGACAAGGATGTTTTGACGCTGGCGACGCTGGGAGACAGCCTTGGGGTCAGGCAGGTGGCGCACCAGCTGTTCCGCCTGGGCTCCGCTCAGACGTTGTCGCCCGGCCTGGAGAAGGACGGTGTAGTCCTGCGTCTTGTCCTGGCGCTTGTAGGACTCGCTCAGCACCACCTCAACCTCGCCCAGACCATCCACCAGGCGGCGTAAGGCAGCGCGGGGCACAACCACGTAGCGCTTTGGATCACCCTCCTGAAGACCAACAATGTCGCGGATGGCATCGCTGAGAAGACTGACGCCACCCTGTCGCCACAACTGAGCCAAGCGACCCGGATTCTCTTCACCAGGAAGCTGAACGCCGAGCTCGGTGGGAATCTGGAGCACCTGAAGCGGCTCCTGGGCAGCAATGCGGAGCAGCAGCAGTGCATCGGCATTGGCGGGCCCCTGGGGTGCGGCCTGATTGGAAGCCGCACCCAGACGATCCGCATCCACACCGATCACCAACACGGTGACGGGGGCTTCAGGAAAAGGGGCCAGAGTTACAGATTGATCCGCACTCAGCGGAGCGCCCGCGGCAACTCGATCGGGTTTCGGCCAGAGGGTCGCCAGCAACCACCCGGTCACACCAATCCCCAGCACGGCAGCACCGACACACAGCGCACCGCGAACTCGGGGTGGCGACAACCAGTTCATTTCGCTGGGCGAACCGCAATGGCGCTTAGTTTCGCCCAGATCTCCAGTTCCTAGCCTGGGCCCCGTGAAGCCGTCATCGATGTCCCTCCGCCACGACTACCGCAGCCGACCACCCGAACAGGTGCGCGTGGTGGTGTTCGGAGCCACGGGCTACATCGGCCGCTTTGTGGTGAAAGAACTGGTGGAGCGGGGCTACCAGGTGATCGCCTTCGCCCGCGAGCGCAGCGGCGTCGGTGGTCGCCAGAGCAGGGACGAAGTCATCGCGGATTTCCCCGGAGCTGAGGTGCGCTTCGGGGATGTCACCGATCCAGCCTCGATCGCAGCCGAGGCCTTCGATCAACCCACGGATGTGGTGGTGAGTTGCCTGGCCTCCCGCACCGGCGGCCGCAAGGATTCCTGGGCGATTGACCACGCAGCCACCCTCAACACCTATGAGCAGGGACGGGCGGCCGGGGTGGCCCATTACGTGCTGCTCTCGGCCATCTGCGTGCAGAAGCCGCTGCTGGAATTTCAGAAGGCGAAGCTGGCCTTCGAAGCCGTGTTGCAGGCGGATGAGGAGATGACCCACTCCATCGTTCGCCCCACCGCCTTCTTCAAAAGCCTCGGTGGACAGGTGGAAAGCTGCCGCAAGGGCGGCCCCTACGTGATGTTCGGAGGCGGAACCCTGGCCAGCTGCAAGCCGATCAGCGAAGCCGATCTGGCCCGGTTCATGGCGGACTGCATCCATGACGAGTCCAAACGCAACCAGGTGCTGCCCATCGGGGGACCGGGTCCAGCACTGAGCGCCCGGGAGCAGGGAGAGATGCTCTTCCGTGCATTGAACAAGCCAGAGCGGATGCTGTCGGTGCCGATTGCCCTGATGGATGGGCCGATCGCTCTGCTGAACGCCCTGTCTCGGCTGTTCCCAGGCATCAACGACACGGCGGAGTTTGGACGCATCGGCCGCTACTACGCCAGCGAATCGATGCTCGTCTGGGACGAGCAGAAGCAGTGCTACGACGCGGATGCAACTCCGTCCTATGGAACCGACACGCTGGAGCAGTTCTTTGAGCGCGTGGCCCGGGAGGGCATGGCCGGGCAGGACCTGGGGGATGCCGCACTTTTCTGAAGCAGCCATCCTTGGGAGACGAAGAGGCCCCCATGGATCAGTCCACTGTTGACCTGACCAAGGCTGAACCTGGGCGCAGCACCGGGGTGCTGCTGCATCCCACCGCCCTGCCGGGCAGTCCCGTCTGCGGCAGCTTTGGAGAGCCTTGTCGCCGTTGGCTCCAGCTGCTGGCCAACCATGACATCGGCGTCTGGCAGATGCTGCCGCTGGCTCCGCCGGATCCCACCGGTTCGCCCTACAGCTCTCCCTCCTGCAATGCGCTGAACCCCTGGTTCCTGGACGGCCAGGACCTGGCCAATGAGGGATTCATCAGCGGTGACGCCCTCAGGGCTGCTCCCGGAGCTGATGCACCGCTCGAGGGAGCGGTGCATGTGGACTTCAGCCTCGCCAGGCAACGGTCCGCTGCCCTCGGCGATGCCTTGCTTGATGCCTGGCCTGAGCAGGATCCAGTGCGACATGCCGACTTCAAGCGCTGGACGCACCAGCAGCGCTCCTGGCTGGACGACCACGCCCGTTTTCGCGTCCTGCACGATCAAAACCACAAACCCTGGTGGGAGTGGCCGCTCCCCCTGGCCCGGCATGACAACAAGGCCCTGCGGGCCTGGGCTGAGCAACACCACTGCGCGCTGCTACGGGAACAACTGATCCAGTGGCATCTCGATCGGCAGTGGCAGGCAATCCGCCGCCAAGCGGCAGAGCTGGGCATCCAGCTGTTTGGCGATCTGCCCTTCTATGTGAGCAGTGACAGCGCCGATGTCTGGAGCAACCGTTCGCTCTTCACCGTCAAGGAGAACGGCCAGCTCACCACCCAGAGCGGCGTGCCGCCCGATTACTTCTCGGAAACCGGACAGCTGTGGGGCTCACCGGTGTACCGCTGGGGACAGCATCGGATCACGCGGTTCCAGTGGTGGCGGCGAAGAATCGCGCGGCAGAGAGAGTTTGTGGACCTGCTGCGCCTGGATCACTTCCGTGCCCTCGCGGCCTTCTGGGCCGTCCCCGGTGCCGACAGCACCGCGGAGAACGGTCAATGGCAGCCCTCCCCAGGCCATGCCCTGCTGCGCAAGCTGCGCAGAGATGCCGGTGGTGCTCTTCCCTTGATTGCCGAGGATCTCGGCGTGATCACACCGGATGTGGAGGAGCTCCGCGATGCGTTCCGGTTGCCTGGCATGAAAGTGCTGCAGTTCGCGTTCGATGGCGAGCGCGACAACCCTTATCTGCCGGAAAACACCAATGGGCATCGATGGGTCGTCTACACCGGCACCCACGACAACCCCACAACCCTGGGATGGTGGAACGCTTTGGATGCCGAGAGCCGGAACCGCATCGCGACGCGGGTGAATGGTGAGATCACAGCTCCAGCCTGGCATCTGCTCGACATGGCCTTTGCCACGACTGCAGGCCTGGTGATCGCCCCACTGCAGGACCTGATGCACCTGGACGACCGGGCCAGGTTCAACACTCCCGGCACCAGCGAAGGCAACTGGAGCTGGAGGCTTCAAAGCTTTGATGCCGCGCTGGGGAATGCACTGAGCGGCTATGGAAGCAGGGGAGCCGTCTGGGGACGGTCGCTTGCGGGAGCAGGCAGTTTGTTGACCCGATAAACCCCCGGCCGTTCTTGATCCACAGTCAGAGGCTCTCCGTTCCAAAGCACCAGATCCTCAGCACCAGCTGGGGGATCCAGACGGACCTCAATCGGGGCCTGCAACTGCAGGGTCAACCTGCCGGCACTGGCCATAAATTGAACCCGGTCTCCCCCACCGCTGGAGAGCTTGAGCGCTCTCGGCTCAGCCACCACAACCTCAAGCACCCCCTGGGACTGCGGCAGGGCGTCCCGCACCAGCTCAAACCACTGCTGAGGCGTGCGTTGCTGGACCTGTTCCAGGGGACGCAGGGCCGCGATGCCTTCGTCTGAACCCGCCAGGTTCGGACCACGGCTGATCGCCTCAACATCGGCGCGCACGGGCTCAAGGCTGAGGCTGTTGCGCAGGGCCAGATCCTGTTGTTGGCGATTGATGGCCAGCAGGCTTAAAGCGATCACCGCCGCATAAACGACCGTTCCCTGCCAGGTGGTGAACACATCGATGTTGCCCAGGGTGAAGCGACCCAGTCCCGCTTTGGCGGATCCGCGGCGGAGCAACACCGGCGGGGGGAGCAGGGGGTTGAGGCAGCCACCGGGAAGGGCCAGACGACGCTCGATCTGCGGAAGCATCGAGGCGAGATAGGCCCGCTCGGGCAGGCGATCTCGCCAGCCCCGCTCCAGAGCTTCGATCACGGGGGTGGTGATGCGGGTCTCGTTGGCGAGATCACGAAGCGAGAGGCCCAGTTCCTCACGACGCCGCCGCAGCAACAGCCCCAGATCCTGGCGCTGTTGCTCCTGGGCCTCCACCGTGCCGGCATCAGGGCTGGAACCCTTGCGGGGACGTCGCCACCAGAGTCCTGGACGCTTCAGTCGCATGGGCTGTTGGGCAGATCCATCGAACCAGCCCGCTCGAGCAGGGGCTTCCATTCTCCCTCGCTCAACCAGATCCAGCACCCCTCGGCCAGATCACCGAGCGGCAACCCAGCAATCGCCGTGCGCTGCAGGTCCACAACCGGATAGCCAAGAGCTTCCGCCATCCGACGGATCTGTCGGTTGCGCCCTTCCCGCAGCTCAATCTCCAGAAGCGAGCGGTCACCCCAAGTCCGCAACTGGCGCACCCGAGCGGGGCGGGTCAAGCGCCCATCCAGGGGCACACCCCGACGCCAGCGATCCAGAACCGGCTCTGATGGCACACCCTTGACCCACACCCGGTAGGTCTTGGCGTGGCTGTAACGCGGGTGGGTGAGTTTCAAGGTGAGCTCACCCAGATCGGTGAGCAGAAGCGCGCCATGGCTATCGGCATCCAAGCGGCCAACGGGGTGAAGTCCCGCCCGATGCTCCGGAGGCAGCAGGTCAAGCACCGTGCGGCGACCCTGCGGGTCATCGCAGCTGCAGATCACGCCCACCGGCTTGTTCATCAGCAGCACCCGTGCCACTCCGGGGGACGGCAACGGCTGACCATCCACATGAATCGTCTGCTGCTGCGGATCGGCCTGGTCGCCAACGCGGGCGACCTGACCATCCACCGTCACGCGGCCGGCCTGCAACCATTCCTCAGCCCGGCGCCTGGAGCAGAGGCCGGCAGCAGCGATCAGTTTCTGCAGGCGCTGCCGCGTCATCCCAGGGGCTCCCGAGGCAGGAGCAGATCCATGCAGGCTCCACCAGCGGGATGGTTGCGGGCTTCGATACGACCGCCATGGTTAACGGCGATCTGCTGCACGATGGCCAGTCCCAGGCCACTGCCGCTGCGATTGGAGCGGGTACGGGAGGGATCCCCCCGATAAAAGCGTTGAAACATGCGCGTGAGATCGGCCTCACTCAAGCCAGGGCCATGGTCACGAATGCTGAGCAACCACCAGCCGCCGCTCTGACGGACGGAAACGTCGATGCTGCTCTCATTAGGGGAATAGCGCAGGGCATTGTCGAGCAGGTTGAGCACCGCACGGTGCAAACGGCGCTGATCACCACGCAGGGGGCCGGATTCGCTGCGGTCCAGCTGCAGCATTACCCGCCGTTCCTCCGCGATCGGGCCAATCGATCCCCAAGCGCTGTCCACCAGCTCCTCCAGGGTGAGGGGCACATGCTCGCTGTCGTCCTGAGGCAGGCTGTTCTCCAACCGCGACAGCTCCAGCAGGTCTTCCACCAGCAGCTGAAGACGCCGGAGTTCCTTCTGCAGCCGTTGCACCAGAGCCGTGTCGTCTTCCTTGACGGCCAGTTCCAGCCGATCGCTCACCAGCATCAGGGCGGTGAGGGGGGTCTTGAGCTCATGGGCCACATCACTCACCCAGCGTTCCTGCTGCTGTTGCTGGGCTTCGAGGGACTGACGGCTCTGGATCAGCACCAGCCAGCATTCGTCGCTGCCCGGCAGAACAACGGCCTCGAGCGGGGTCCCCTGTTGATCCCATTCACAACGCTGGGAACGCAGCTGATAGCGGCTGCTGAAAATCAACTCCTCCAAGGCAGGAATGTCGAGGACATCCCGGAGCTTCATGCCACGAACCAGGCGATTGGAGGGGATGTGAAGAAGGCGTTCGGCCCGGTCGTTGATGTAGGCGATCGAGTGATCCGGGGCCAGGATCATCCAGCCCTGGGTGGCCGCATCAATCCAGGCCAACAGCTGGGGAGCGTTCAAGACGATGGAGCGCTCCTTGGGCGTTCGCTTGGAGGCCAGGGCACGGCGACGATGCTGCAGCAGAAGCGTGATCCCGATACCAGCTGCAAAGCCGAGTGCGGCAGAGATCACCACAGCGCCCTCAGCCGAAGCGATACCCGAAGCCGCGGACCGTACGGATCAACTGAGGCGATGAGGGCTCCTGCTCCACCTTTTCCCGCAGCCAGCGGATGTGAACATCCACGGTTTTGGTGTCACCGATGAAGTCGACACCCCAGATTTTCTCCAGCAACTGATCACGGCTCCAGACGCGTTTGGGGTTCTGAATGAACAGCTCGAGGATCTTGTATTCCTTGGGAGAAAGGGTCAGATCCGTGCCATCCCGGGTGACCCTGCATTCACTGGGGAAGAGGCAAAGGTTGGCGTGAGTGAAGGAATGTGGTTGGGAAGGCGACGTTTCCGATTGACTGGATCGCCTCAGCAAAGCCCTGCAGCGGGCCACCAGCTCCCGAAGACCAAAGGGTTTGACCAGGTAATCGTCGGCGCCCACCTCCAGCCCCAGCACCCGATCGGTCTCACTGTCGCGGGCGCTGATCACCAGGATCGGTGTGGTGTTGTTGAGGCGACGGAGCTCTCGGCAAAGGTCGAGCCCGCCCAAACCCGGAAGCATCAAATCGAGCACGATCAAATCCACCGGGTCTGAACTGCCGGCTGTGATCAGAGTGAGGGCTGAGGCGCCATCGGCACAGGTGTGAACCTCGAAACCTTCAGCGCGCAGGGCCTCTCCAACTGTTTCGCGAATGCTGTCGTCGTCCTCCACCACGAGAAGTCGACGGGTGGAGACAGACGCAGACAGGGTTGTCACGTCCAAAAGGCAAGGACAGGCCCATTCTGCCCGGAGGCGCATCCCGACGGAGCAGAACAGCGGCTTCGCTTAAGGGCTCAGAAGAATTCGTCGAAGTTGTCGAAATCAACCGCTTTGAACTTGCCCGCTTCCACCTGCTGCATCAGGCGCTCCAGCTGAGAAAACAAGGCTCCACCGGTCAGCAGCGAGAGCAGAAGGGCCACCAGAAGAGCAGCGCCTGAGGCAAACCCGAAGATCTGGAGGCAGCAGCCGATGAACAACGTCACCCCGATGAGGGTGCCGGCGTAGCTGAGGTTGATCTCGGCAGTCCCCAGGGGCATCAAGGGGAGCCGATCCTGTTTCCAGCCATCCAGCTTGTTCTGCACCTGACGGCCAAAGGTGAGGCCGCAGAGCACACCCATCAACAGACCGATGCCCGCCAGCATGTAGGGAGGCTGGGGCAGGGTCATCATCTGGAGCAGCTGCTCAAGCTCCTGGGCGCTGATCTCCTCAGGCATCGACGCCGATCTCAAAGAGCTGAGACCTTAGCGGTGGGTTCGACACTCTCGCTGGAGTTGTGATTTATGGATCAGGCTGCCGCTAATGGATTAAGACGCTGCAACAGCCCGCCGGCCAGACGTCCTGGGCCAAAGGTGCGTCCGAGCAGGCCGACCAGGGCACGCACGTCATCGGTGTGCAGACGATCGTCACGGATCAGCGTCATCAGCAGACGCTTGCGCAGGTCGGCACCATCGCGGCTGAGCAGCAGCCGCAGGCCGGCTCCGGCCACAGGGATCAGTTCCTTGCCAGGAGCGGGAGCGTCCTGACCCACCACATCCAGCAAACTTTCCAGCCGATCCAGGCGCAGGCGGCCTGATTCATCAAAGATCACCTCGAGCAGCTTCTCGCGCATTTCGCTGGTGTCTCCCGCCAGCAGTCGACGAGCTACATAGGGATAGGCCACAGCAATGATCCGGAAGTTCGGATCCAGCCGCAAGGCAAGCCCCTCCTGACTAACGACGGCCCGGATGATCAGGGCGAAGCGCGCCGGCACCCGGAAGGGGTAATCGAACATCAGCTCGGAAAAGCGATCAGTGATCGCCTTGAAGTTGAACGATCCAACCGAGTCGCCAAGGCTGCCGCCGAGCACCTCTTCCAGAGCAGGAAGGATCGGCGTGAGATCGGCCGTGGGGCTGAGAAAACCCAGGGATTGGAAGTCCTTGGCCAACCCAGAGAAATCACGGTTGATCAGGTGCACCACAGCGCCGGTGAGGGTGAGCCGGTCGCTGTCGCTGATGGAATCCATCATTCCGAAGTCGACATACCCCACATGACCGAGATCGCCGGTGCGGCCTGGCAAGGCGAAGAGGTTGCCGGGGTGAGGGTCGGCATGGAAGTAACCGAACTCCAGCAGTTGCTGCAAGCCGCAGATCACGCCCGTGCGGATCAATGCCGTTGGGTCAAGACGCTGGGAACGCAGCTCTTCGCTGTCGCGCATCTTGGCGCCATCGATCCAGGTGGTGGTCAACACCCGGGTGGAGCTGAGCATTCGCTCCACCTTCGGGATGTAGACCGAGTCGTTCTCCGCAAAAAGCGCTGAAAAACGCTCGGCATTGGCCGCTTCCAGGCCGTAATCAATTTCCTCAAACAGGCTGCGGCCGAACTCATCAATGATTCCGCCCAGCCCGAAACCCAGGTTGAGCGGTAGCAGCGGCGCCGTCATCACCCCCAAAGCCCGGATCAACACCAGATCCCGCCGCAGGATGAAGGTGAGATTGGGGCGCTGCACTTTGACTGCAACCCAGTGCTGGCCCTGCAGACGGGCCTTGTAGACCTGGCCAAGGCTGGCAGCGGCGATCGGCGTATCGGGGAACTCCTCAAACAACTCCTCCGCCGGAGCACCAAGTTCCTCACGGATGCATGCAAGAGCGGTGGCATGGGGGAAGGCCGGCAGATCGTCCTGCAGGCGCGTCAGTTCCTCCAGCCAGTCCCGACGCACCAAATCCGGACGGGTGGAGAGGGCCTGTCCCAGCTTGATGAAGCAGGGCCCCAGACCCGTCAGGGTGTTGAGAATGCGACGCGCCAGCCCCTGCTGAACGGCGGGGTCACTGCTGCCTCCACGCAGCAACAACACCAGCACCAGCCCCGCCAAGGACCACAGCACATGGATCAGCCGCGGGATGGCGACCCAGGGACGCAGCAGCAGCCAGCCGAGATCCCGCCCGGGGTCATAACGCATCGCATCGCGCTGAGTACAGAGAGAGACTTTAAGGAGATCAGGCGGATTTGATGGCGCTTCTGCCCCAGCTCACCCGTCACCTCGGTCAGCCCCTGTTTCTGCCTGCCCACGGACGGGGGGCTGCCCTTCCGGATGGACTGCGTCAATTGCTGCGACGCCGCGCTGGCGTCTGGGACCTGCCGGAACTGCCAGCCCTTGGCGGTCCGCTGGAAGCGGACGGCGCCATCGCAGACAGCCAACGCTCCGCCGCGGCACAGATGGGGGTGGCGCGCTGCTGGTACGGGGTGAACGGGGCCACGGGGTTGCTGCAGGCCGCACTGCTGGCCATGGTCCGGCCAGGAGAGCGGGTGCTGCTGCCCCGCAACGTCCATCGCAGCCTGATTCAGGCCTGCGTTCTTGGGGACCTGCGGCCGGTGCTGTTCGATCTCCCCTTTCAAAGCGACCGGGGCCAGCCGGCACCAGCGGATTCGGCCTGGATCGAAGGGGTGCTGCAGGCCCTACCCCGCGATGGCGCACCGATCCGTGCCGCGGTTCTGGTGCATCCCACCTACCAGGGCTATGCCAATGACCCGACGGCGGTGATTCAGCGGCTGCAGCAACAGGGCTGTTGCGTGCTGGTGGATGAAGCCCACGGCTGTCATTTCGCCACTGGGGTGGATCACCCCCTTCCCCCCAGCGCCCTGCACTGCGGCGCTGATCTGGTGGTGCATTCCCTGCAGAAATCTGCTGCAGCACTGGCGCAAACGGCAGTGCTCTGGCTGCAGGGGGAGCGTCTGGATCCCGTGCGGGTGGAACGCAGCCTGGGCCTGCTGCAGACCACCAGCCCCAGTGCGCTGCTGCTGGCCTCCTGCGAAGAAGCCCTTCAACACTGGCAGCGGCGCAAGGGACGCCGGCAATTGCTGCGGCGTCTGCAGGAGGCTGCAGCCCTCGCCGAGGGCCTGCGCAACAGCGGCGTGCCTCTGCTGAACAACCAGGATCCGCTGCGCCTGATCCTGCACACGGGCAAAGCGGGAATCACCGGCCTGGATGCCGACGATTGGTTGCTGCCCCGGGGGCTGGTTGGCGAATTGCCGGAACCAGCCAGCCTCACCTTCTGCCTGGGGCTGGCACGCCACCGAGGGCTGGGTCGGCAGATGCGGCATCACTGGCAGAACCTGCTGCGGAGCTTCCCCGATCGCGCTCCTTTACCAGCGTTCGAAGCCCCACCGCTGCCGCTGGTCACCACCACAGCGCAGCCGCCAAGCCAGGCGTGGACAGCGGCGCATCACCAGGTGGCGTTGAAGGACGCGGAGGGATGCATCGCGGCTGAGCTGCTGTGCCCTTACCCACCGGGCATCCCCCTGCTGATTCCCGGCGAACGGCTGGATCGCCAGCGACAGTGCTGGCTCGAGCGCCAGCAGCTGTTCTGGGGAGACCAGATCCCGGACAGACTGTCTGTGGTGAGCGGGGGATGAAATTCAGACCCAATGCCGCTTCAATCCATGCATTCGGCTGCGGTGGATGAAACCTCTGAGCTTGCTGCTGATGGCGCTGTTGTTGGGCCCCTCCGTTGGGGCCAGCCCCAGTGGCGAGGAATTTCTGGTCGAAGACATCACGGAGATCAGAGATGCCATCACCATCCAGGATGTCAGGACGGTCGCCCCTGTTAGGCCTCTAAAGGCCCCACCGAGGCAGATCGCGACCCCCAAGCCCACCTCCAGGAAGCTGATCGAGGTGGTGCAGGGCGCTGCAAGCTGGTACGGGCCAGGGTTCTACGGCCGCACCACGGCCAATGGTGAGCGCTTCAGCAAGGGCACGCTGACGGCAGCCCATCGCACCCTCCCCTTCGGCACCAAGGTGCGCGTCACCAATCTGAGCAATGGCCGCAGCGTTGTGGTGCGGATCAATGACCGCGGACCGTTCAAGCACCACCGGGTGATCGATCTGGCCCATGGCGCTGCCTCACAACTTCAGATGATGCAAGCGGGGGAGGTGCCGGTGAAGCTCGAGATCCTTGTCAAGGGCGATTGATAGTGTGACCACAGGACTCCTCCAATCAGCGTGATCCGTGAGGTTGTCCTCGAGCAGAGCCAAGCGCCAGCGGCCCGAGCAGCGCTGCGCAAGCGATTGATCAGTGGCCTGGGTGTGGGCGGCTTTGGCCTGCTGGTGGTGAGCCTGGGCGGGTGGTGGTTCACCGCCGCGCTGGGGGGAATGGTGCACCTCGGCCTGCTCGAGTTCTTCCGGATGGCGCAATTCAAGGGAATTCGCCCCGCCACAAAAACCACCTTGGTGGCTTGCCAACTGCTGCTGTTCACCACCCAGTGGGCGATTCAGGGCGGGCTGCCGGCTGATGTGGCCCATGCCGTTCTGCCGCTCTCCGGAGCCGCAATCTGCGGTTGGCTGCTGCTGCAACCGGTGACGGGTTCCATCGCCGATATTGCGGCATCGATCTTCGGGTTGTTCTACCTCGGCTTTCTGCCCAGCCACTGGCTGAGTCTGCGCGGTTTGGACAACGGTCTGGAGATCACGCTGTCGGCCTGCCTGATGATCGTCGCCACCGACATCGGCTCCTGGGCCGTGGGACGGCGCTACGGACGACGGCCCCTCTCACCAATCTCCCCCGGGAAAACCATCGAAGGGGCGATCGGTGGATTCATGTCGGCCATGATGGTCGGCCTGGTCTGCGGTCAGCTGATGGGCTGGGCCCTGCATGGACTGCCGGGCCTGCTGTTGGGGGCACTGATCGCTCTGTTCGCCCTGGTGGGAGACCTGACCGAATCGATGATGAAACGCGATGCAGGCGTGAAGGATTCCGGTGATGTTCTGCCCGGCCATGGCGGGATCCTGGACCGGATCGACAGTTACCTGTTCACCCCAGCGGTGGTCTTCTACGCGATCGCTCTCTGCCAGCCGCTGTTGGCGCCGTAACCAGCGCTAAGGGGTGACGCTGGCCTGACCTTTGAGGGCCAACTGACCACTCGCCAGCTGCACCTGCTCGATCCGAATGGCGGGATCCATCGGAAGCAAGGTGCACGGTTCATCAGCGGTCTCCGGCCGGAAGCACAGCGTTCCCTGCTCGGCATTGAGGCGGAAGCGACGGCGAGCGGGGTCCTGATGGGCAGCGACGGGCACCTGCAACTCGAGCAGATCCGAATCAATGCGCAGAGCCCCCAATGGGCTGAGGCCCATCAGCTGCTCAGCCATCCAATCCCCAAGCCAACGCCAGGGTTCAGCCAACAAAGCACTGTTGAGCTGACGGCCGTTGAAGCGCACCTCTCCCTCCACCTGGAACGGCTGCTGCAGGGCCAGCATCTGACCGGGACTCAGCAGCTTCATGTCCACCGCAATCGGACCGCTGCACAACTCCACGCTCTGCAAGGGCAGCCCCTGGAAACAGGCATCCCTCGCCTTGAGGGTCACCCCATCCAGACGCCCCCGCAGCAACGACCAGGTGGAACCGTTCAGGGCCAGTTCGAGGCTGCCGAGGCTGTCGCACTGGCTGCGAATCCAGAGGCGCAGGGCCCCTGCCAGCACATTGAGAACGGGATCAGCCATGGGTTAACAGGGCATGACAACGCTCAGCCACCTTGCGGGGCTGATCGATATGGGGGAGGTGGCCGCAGGAGGGAAAGGTCTCCACAGGCTGATCGAGCAGGGCCTGAAGCGCCTGTTTCTGCGGAGCACGAAGAATCCGATCGTTATCACCCCAGATCACGTGCAGTGACTGGGAGGGCAGGGGATCGCCAGAGCCAGCGAAACCACCGCTTCGGGCGAAGGCCGCCAAGGCCTCAGCCCAGCCGGGGCATTGCAGGTGCAACGAGGCGATTTGCTCTTCCGGAGCTCCCACATCCGCATCGGGATCGGCGAAAGCTTGGCGACACAGCCCCCGACGCACGCCGGGACGACCCAGGAACCAGGCACCAACTCGATCCAGCAGGGGCGGCACAGGCATCGGCCGCCCCGTGAGACCGGCTGGAGCCAGCAGCAGCAGAGAAGCCACACGCTCGGGATGACGCCGGGCCAATTCCACGGCCACGGACCCTCCCATTGAGGCCCCGATCAGACCCACCGGAGCCTCGGTGGGAAGCCGCTTCAGCAGGGCATCGAGATGCCGCAAAACAGGTTCCGGTCCGTAGTTGAGGCCCAGGGGACGGGGCGAGAAACCAAAACCGAACAGATCGGGGATGAACAGCTGAAACCGTTCAGCCAGGAGGGGAGCCAGGCGCCGGTATTCGAGAAAACTGCTGTCGAAACCATGCAGCAGCAACAACGGAGAGCCCTGGCCAAGCACCGCCACCGGGAAGGGATCATCAACACCCAGGCCAGGCAAATTCCACCACTGCACCTGAGCAGCAAGAGACTCGGCCTGCGGGTCAAGCAGAGCCGGCCGCAATTGATCCAGGAGCGTCTTCAAAGGCTGCTGGGGCTGAGTTCCGCAGCACCCACAAGGGCCTCCAGCAAAGCACCAGGCGTCACAGCGAAGGGCAAATGATGCAGATCGGAACCCTCGCGGCAGGCGAAGCGACACACCTCCTGCAACTGACTGAGGCTGGCCTGTGCCAAACCCAGATCATCAAGACTGACGGGCAAGCCGAGCTGCCGAAGCAGCGGCAACAGCTGGCGGTGCGCCTGGCCTGCAAGCCGGTTGCCACCCAGACGCTCCTCCAGGCGAAGTTGCACAAGGATGCCGAAACCCACCTTCTCGCCATGGAGAACGTGGTGGCAAGCCTCAAGCTGGGTGAGGCCGTTATGAACGGCGTGGGCCGCAACAGTGCGGCAACGGGCACCGCCGAGTCCCCCCATCACCCCGGCGGTGAGGGCACAGGCTTCAGCGGTGCGCACCCAGGCGGCACTGTCTGGGTCCTGCAGCGCAGCTGGGCTGTCGAGCAGCAGTTGATCCCGCAGCACCCGTGCCATCTGCACGGCCTGCTGCACCAGACCATCGCTGCTGTCGCCGCTGCTCACTGAGGCTTCGTACCACTTGGCCAGGGCATCAGCGACACCACTGGCCAAGGTGCGCGGAGGCGCCTGGCGCACCAGGCCATGGTCAAAAACAAGTACATCGGGGCAACGATCCAGGGCCACATCCCCTTCGAAAGCACCCTGAGGGGAATAGATGTTGGAGAGAGCCGTCCAACCAGCACAGGTGGAGGCACTCAGCGGAACGGTGACGCAGGGAAGAGAGAGGCGGTGGGCCAGCAGCTTGCCGGCGTCCAGCACTTTTCCACCGCCGGCGGCCAGAACGGTGTCACAGCCGTTGGCTTCGGCAGCCACTCTCTGCAGATCCTGCTCGCAGCAATCGAACTGGAGCTGAGCCTGAAGGGGATTGAGCCCCTGGGCCTGGAGATCCAACACCAAAAGCTGACGCTGATCCGCAGTGGAAACACTGCGACCAAGCACCAACGGACGTGAACAGAGGGATTTGATCTGAGGCAAGGCCTCATCCCAGGCTCCATCCCCCCGCAAGACGCTGGCGGGGGCAATGGAATGGGACGAGATGGATCGAACCATCAGACGCTGGCACCGGCAAGTTGCGGTGCCGTGTCCACCTGACCTTTGTGGCGGACCACCACCTTCTTGTTCTCGTCGACATCAACTTCGGCGTGGTCGCCGTCCTTGATCCGACCCGACAGCACCTCTTCGGCGAGGGAATCCTCGAGAAGACGCATGACGGCCCGACGCAGCGGACGTGCGCCGTAGGCGGGGTTGTAGCCCTCCTCCACCAGGCGCTCCTTGAACGCATCGGACACGGTCAGGGTGATGCCCTTCTCGCCCATGCGGCCAAAGACCTCCTTGAGCATGATCTCGGCGATCTCCTTGACCTCGTCGCGGTTGAGCTGACGGAAGACGATGATCTCGTCGAGACGGTTGAGGAATTCAGGGCGGAAGTACTGCTTGAGCTCCTCATTCACCAGGGAACGGATCCGGGTGTACTGAGACTCCTCAGCGCTCTCACCGGAGAATTCGAAGCCGAGGCCGCCGCCACCCTTCTCGATCACCTTCGAACCGATGTTCGAGGTCATGATGATCAGGGTGTTCTTGAAGTCGACCGTGCGGCCCTTGGAATCGGTCAGACGACCGTCTTCCAGAAGCTGCAGCAGCAGGTTGAACACGTCGGGGTGTGCCTTCTCGATTTCATCGAAGAGCACCACGGTGTAAGGCCGACGACGCACCGCTTCGGTGAGCTGACCGCCCTCGTTGAAGCCCACATAGCCCGGAGGCGAACCGATCAGCTTGCTGACCGTGTGGCGCTCCATGAATTCCGACATGTCGAGGCGGATCATCGCCTCCTCGCTGCCGAAGAAGTAGGTGGCCAGAGCTTTGGTGAGCTCGGTTTTACCCACACCGGTGGGGCCGGAGAAGATGAAGCTGGCGATCGGGCGGTTGGGGTTCTTCAAGCCGACCCGGGCCCGGCGGATGGCCTTGGACACCGCCTTGACGGCTTCGTCCTGGCCAATCAAACGCTTGTGGAGGGTTTCCTCCATGTTGAGCAGCTTGACCGACTCGCTCTCGGTGAGCTTCTGCACCGGAACACCGGTCCAGGAGGCAACGATCTGAGCGATGTCCTCCTCGTTCACCATCGGTGAGCTGTCTGAAGCAGCCGCCTCGGTGGGAGCTGTTTCCCCGGATTCAGCAGTGGTGTCAGCCTTGGCCCCGTCCTTGTTGGCCTGCAGCAGAGAACGGATCTGCTCCCGCAGTTCCACTTCCTTCTCGCGCAGTTCACCGGCCTTGGTGAAGTCCTGATCGCGGACGGCATCCTCCTTGTCCATCTGGACGGAACGCAGTTCCTTGTCCACCTCCTTGGCCGCGGGGGGCAGCTTCGAGTTGAGCAAACGCACCCTGGAGCCGGCTTCATCGATCAAATCGATGGCCTTGTCGGGCAGGAAGCGATCCGAGATGTAGCGATCGCCGAGGGTTGCGGCCGCCACAAGGGCGTCGTCGGTGATCTTGAGGCGGTGGTGCTGCTCGTAACGCTCGCGCAGGCCGCGCAGGATTTCGATGGTGTCGTCGATGGACGGCTCACCTACATTCACCGGCTGGAAACGGCGCTCAAGGGCGGCGTCCCGCTCGATGTGCTTGCGGTACTCATCAAGGGTGGTGGCACCGATGCACTGGAGCTCACCGCGGGCGAGGGCCGGCTTGAGGATGTTAGCTGCGTCGATCGCTCCCTCAGCAGCGCCGGCACCAATCAGGGTGTGCACCTCGTCGATCACAAGGATGACGTTCCCGGCCGACTTGATCTCTTCCATGATCTTCTTGAGGCGCTCTTCAAACTCACCCCGGTACTTGGTGCCAGCCACCAACAGACCGATATCGAGGGTCAGGACGCGCTTGTCTTCGAGGATGTCGGGGATGTCGCCCTGCTGAATGCGCTGGGCCAGACCTTCAGCGATGGCGGTCTTACCGACACCGGGCTCGCCGATCAACACAGGGTTGTTCTTGGTGCGGCGGCCCAGGATCTGGATGACGCGATCGATTTCGTTGTGACGACCCACCACCGGGTCGAGCTTCGCTTCGGTGGCGAGCTGGGTGAGGTTGTTGCCGAACTCGTCGAGGGTGGGAGTTTTGGTGGATCCCTTGGCACCGCCGCCACCGCCACCGGCGGAGACTTCAGCGGTTTCACCCAGCATGCGGATCACCTGGGTGCGCACCTTGGCCAGGTCGACGCCAAGGTTTTCAAGCACACGGGCCGCAACACCTTCGCCTTCGCGAATCAAGCCGAGCAGCAGGTGCTCCGTACCGATGTAGTTGTGACCAAGCTGGCGGGCCTCTTCCAGAGACAGCTCCAGCACGCGCTTGGCACGGGGGGTGAAGGGGATCTCAACGGCAACGAAACCGGAGCCGCGCCCGATGATT
>ENA-OSEY01001000-OSEY01001000.1-marine-metagenome-genome-assembly--contig:-NODE-1000-length-19992-cov-4.597489_pt1 | contig 19992 bp, 20 predicted proteins | sample MGYA00248465_ERZ534230 | MGnify/ENA primary metagenome ERZ534230 (study PRJEB26409, sample SAMN06344110) | marine metagenome | isolation source: Sea water from surface | place: Atlantic Ocean:Southern...
TTTAACTATTTTTTATTTACTTTGAAATATTGTGATGCAGTAATTTCAACCATTAATTTCGGTAAATATGATGCTAACTTCTAGAAAAATAAGCGAAATACTTGAAAAATAAACAAAACGACTATATTGTCGAGCGTTACACAATAACCTTGACTAAAAAAATGGCGAACGTACTCATCTTGAATGGTCCAAACCTGAACCTTTTAGGCGTCAGAGAGCCTGAGGTATATGGCGCTGATTCGTTGCAGAGTATCACCAGTGATTTAGCGAAATTAGCAGCCTCATTAGATCATGAAATAACATTCGAACAAAGTAATGCAGAGCATGAACTGATTGATATTATTCAACGATCTATGAAAATTATTGATATTATCATTTTTAATCCAGGAGGCTATACACATACGAGTGTCGCTTTACGGGATGCACTTCTAAGCACAAATATACCATTCATAGAGGTCCACATGAGCAATGTGCATAGCCGAGAAAATTTCCGCAAACACTCATATTTTTCTGACATAGCCATAGGCACAATTTGTGGCTTCGGAAAACATAGTTATGAATTAGCGATTAAATCAATATCTAATATTGTGAGAGACTAAATGGACATAAGAAAAGTAAAAAAATTAATCGAGCTTCTTGAAGAATCTAATTTAAATGAAATTGAAGTAACAGAGGGAGATGACTCTGTACGAATCAGCAGAGGTTCTAGCGAGATCCCAGCTCCAGCGGTAAGTTATAGCCTTCCTGTTTCTCAACCACCCCAAATCAATCCTAATGAAGGAAAACCTATTCAACCCGAGAGTGTTACTAAGATTGGACATGAAGTTCTTTCTCCAATGGTTGGAACATTTTATGCTGCTCCAGCACCCGGCTCTGCACCTTTCGTCACGAAAGGCACGAAAGTATCGGCAGGTGATGTTTTGTGCATTATCGAAGCAATGAAAATGATGAACCAAATCGAAGCCGATAAGTCGGGCATAATCAGTGATATTCTTGTTGAAGATGGCGATCCTGTCGAATTCGACCAAGCCTTGTTTTTAATAACATAAAAACGGGAAAATTTATTATGTTAAAAAAAGTGCTAATAGCCAATCGTGGCGAGATCGCACTCCGAATTTTGAGGGCTTGCAAGGAACTGAATATTCAAACTGTAGCGGTTCACTCCAAGATTGATGCTGATCTGAAGCATGTAAAACTTGCGGATCAAGCTATTTGTATCGGACCTGACTCTCCAATGCAGAGTTATCTCAATATTCCAGCAATCATCAGCGCAATGGAGGTTTCGGGAGCAGATGCGGTTCATCCAGGTTATGGTTTTCTAGCGGAAAATGAGAACTTTGCAGAACAGGTAGAAAAAAGTGGCTTTACTTTCATTGGGCCATCTGCCAAAAACATTGCAATGATGGGTAATAAAGTAACAGCAATAAAAGCGATGAAAAAATCGGGTGTCCCTACGGTGCCGGGCTCCAATGGATCTTTGGATGAAGACGAAACAAAAATAAAACAGATTGCAAAAGAGATTGGTTATCCCGTCATTATAAAAGCGGCTGCCGGTGGTGGTGGCAGAGGAATGAAAGTCGTGTTTGAAGAATTAGAATTAATAGACTCTGTTAAAATCACAAAAACAGAAGCAAAAAATAGTTTTGGAGACAGTACGGTATACATGGAAAAATTTCTTCAAAACCCAAGGCATGTCGAAGTACAAGTTATCTCTGACGGAGAGGGTAACGCTGTTCATCTTGGTGATCGAGATTGCTCTTTACAACGCCGTCATCAAAAAGTCATTGAAGAAGCTCCTGCAGCTAATATTCCTGATGAGAGTAGACAAAAAATCTTACAAAGTTGTGTTGATGCTTGTATAGACATGGGCTACAGGGGGGCAGGAACCTTTGAGTTTCTATTTGAAGAAGGAGAATTTTACTTTATTGAGATGAATACCAGAGTGCAAGTCGAACATCCGGTATCAGAAATGGTGACAGGTGTTGATATTATCAAAGAGCAGCTAAAAATAGCGAGCGGCGAAAATTTAACCTTGCGACAATCTGATATATCAATTGATGGTCATTCAATAGAATGTAGAATTAATGCTGAAGATCCAATAAATTTCTTACCCTCACCAGGAAAAATAAATGCTTATCATCCTCCCGGTGGACCCGGCGTAAGGATAGACACTCATGTCTACAGCGGCTACACAGTACCTCCCAATTATGATTCATTGATCGCTAAATTAATTGTTCATGATGAATCACGAGAGGCAGCTTTAATCAGAATGAAAAACGCACTTGATGAGATGGTCATCGGAGGAATAAAAACCAATCTTGAGCTACATGAAAAATTGATCTCAGATATTAACTTCTCAAAGGCCCCCGTCAGCATACATTACTTAGAAGAAAAACTACGAAAATAAGTCATAAGTCTGCAAAGCTTAACAATCTTGAAATATAACCAAATTGAAATAATTAATCTCCCGTCAAAGTTAATAGGTGTTTTAGAAGATCAGTTATCGGAAATGAACCCGTTATCTACATCTATTCAAAATCATACAGATCATGAAATATTTGAATCTGATATTAAAGAGCATCCACTTTGGGAACAGTGTTCTTTGAAAATACTTTTCTCATTTGAAACTAACATGAATGCAATAATAGAAATGGTGGAAGAAATAATCCCATCCGATACAAGTTATCAAGTTAGCCTTTTAAACGATAAAGATTGGATCAATTCATGGAAGCAAGATTTAAATCCACTTATCTTTAACAACCGACTAATGGTGCATTCAAGTGCAATTAAAACTCCAATGTCTAATTTGCCAAAGATTATCATTGATCCAGGCTTAGCATTTGGAACCGGCTATCATCCCACCACTAACCTCTGTCTTAATTGGTTAGCCATGAATGAGATAAAGAACAAAGTGGTAGTAGATTATGGTTGTGGGTCAGGTATTCTAGCCATTGCAGCACTAAAATTAGGCGCAAAGAAAGTAATTGCCATTGATAACGATCCATCGGCATTGGAAGTGACTATCGAAAACGCGAAACAAAACAAAGTTAATGAATCTAAATTGTCCATTCATAGTCATGATGCAGTACCGAAACATTTAAACGCAGATATATTAACAGCCAACATTTTAGCTCGTCCATTAATTGAGCTATCTAATCATTTCTGCCAAATCCTCAATAACGACGGTGTAATTTGCTTATCGGGCATTTTGACTAATCAAGAAAATGATATCCATAAAACTTACTCAAAAGAATTCACCTTTGTTGATATAAGTGAAAAAGACGGCTGGATCTCAATCATCGGACAAAAAAAATCGATGTAGCTCTAACTTTTATATAAAAACCTGCATTTTCTTTAAATGATCACTTTTTATACAACTCAACTAGAGGTATCATTTTAGACCAGGTTAAATGAGCAAAATCATTGTTTCAAATTGGTCCATATATAATTAATAAACCCACCATACTAGCGCCCATGGCTGGAATTACAGACTTACCATTTAGAAAAATTTGCAAAAATTTGGGAGCTGGTTTGGTAGTGTCAGAGATGACTGCAGCTAACCCAGATACTTGGAATTCTAAAAAAACAAAAAATCGAATAAAATTCCAAAGCGAAGAAGGTCCACGCTCAGTTCAGATAGCCGGGTTTTGTCCAAAAATGATGGCTGATGCTGCGATTCATAATGTACAACTGGGAGCTCAAGTAATTGATATTAATATGGGTTGCCCAGCGAAAAAAGTCTGCAAAAGAGCGGCTGGATCAGCTTTATTAAAAGAGCCAGAATTAGTAAATAAAATTCTTATGTCTGTCGTTGACGCAGTCGAGGTGCCAGTAACACTAAAAATTCGTACCGGATGGGATAAAACTACAATCAATGCTATTCAGATTGCAAATATCGCGGAAAATGCAGGCATCTCAGCTTTAGCAATTCACGGTAGGACAAGAGCATGTAGATTTGTAGGTGAGGTTGAATACGACACAATAGCGCGAGTGGCAGACTCTATTTCTATACCTGTATTCGCAAATGGTGATATTGACTCTCCAAAAAAAGCTAAAGATGTTATCGAAAAAACTGGCGCAACAGCTGTGATGATCGGTAGAGGCGCGCTCGGCAAGCCTTGGATTTTTGATCAAATTAATGAATACCTGAGCCATGGCACTTTATATCGGCAACCTTCGAAAGAAGAAATTCAAAAAATCGTTATGACACACCTGAAAAGTATTCACAAGTTTTACGGGGAATCAACTGGCTTAAAATTTGCTCGTAAACACATGAGCTGGTACCTCGGTAATTTTAATGATGGGAAGCCATTCTCAAAATTTTTTAACTCCCTTAAAACTACATATGATCAAATAGTTCAGATGGAAACCTTTCTATCAGAAGGTAATATGGTCTTGAAAGCAGCATGAAAGATAAAGATAAAGAATTACTCGATCGCATAAACGATAGCATCAATAAAGAATATGGTCTTGATCCAAGAACACCTATCAGTGACACGCAGCGTTCACTGAGAGAAATGGTTGAGCAATCAATAAATCAATATTTTGAAAACTTAGGTGGTCATGAAACTATTGATCTTTATGATCTGGTGCTTAAAGAAGTTGAGTTTCCTTTGCTTATCGCTGTGCTGAAACAAACAAAAAATAATCAGAGCAAAGCTTCAAAAATTTTAGGCTTAAACAGAGGTACACTTAGAAAAAAGTTAAAACAATACAACTTAATTTAAAAATTATGAAACAAAACAGAGTCATTAAACGCGCAATCCTAAGTGTATCGGATAAAACAGGCATTATTGAATTTGCTTCTGAATTAAGAAATTTAGGAATCGAGATACTCTCCACTGGTGGCACCTACAAAATGCTTAAGTCAAATGATCTGGAGGTAAAGGAAGTATCAAGCTATACCCAATTTCCTGAGATGATGGATGGAAGGGTCAGAACACTACATCCAAAAATACATGGAGGGATTCTAGGTCGACGCGGCGTTGATGATGAAGTGATGAAGCGAGAAGAAATAAACACAATTGATCTAGTTGTTGTCAATCTATATCCATTTGAGCAAACCATAAAAAAACAAGACTGTTTGTTGATTGATGCAATTGAAAATATTGATATAGGCGGCCCTACCATGATAAGAGCAGCAGCCAAAAATTATATGGATGTGACGGTAGTAGTTGATAATGAAGATTACAAAACAGTTATTAATGCACTTCAATCGGGAGAAAAAGAAATTGATTTGCAAACACGTTTTCAACTTATGACAAAAGCTTTTGAACATACCGCACATTACGATTCAATGATTGCAAATTATTTCGGGACAAAAACTTATTTAAATGAAACATCAAAATTTCCTTCAACCTTTAATGTTCAATATAAGAAAAAACAAATCATGCGCTACGGGGAAAATCCTCATCAAGATGCTGCTTTCTTCATTGAACACGACTGTCCCAAAGGATCTATTGGAGCAGCTATCCAACTTCAAGGGAAAGAACTGTCTTTTAATAACATCGCTGATGCCGATGCCGCCCTTGAGTGTGTAAAACAATTCGACACTCCGAGTTGTGTCATTGTTAAACATGCTAATCCATGTGGAGTCGCTTCTGCCGACAATCTAATTAACGCGTATGACCTTGCCTATGAAACAGACCCAGAATCTGCATTTGGGGGTATTATTGCTTTTAATGGTGAACTGAACGGTGAGACTGCAGAGAGGATAATCAATCGACAATTTGTTGAAGTAATAATCGCGCCTAGTATTTCAAGGAATGCTGAAGATGTACTTGCAAAAAAAGAAAATATCCGACTCCTCAAATATGACGATATAAAACAAACTCACTCGACCAATTTAGATTTCAAAAAGGTAAATGGTGGGCTCCTCATACAGGACATTGATGATGGCATGATCAATGAAGACAAATTAAGAGTTGTTACCAAAGTAAAACCTAGTGATTTAGAAATTAAGGATATGTTATTTGCTTGGAAGGTAGCAAAAATGGTCAAGTCGAACGCTATTGTCTATGCAAGAAATCAGCAAACCATCGGCGTTGGCGCAGGCCAAATGAGTAGAGTTAATAGTGCTCGAATCGCTGCGATTAAAGCAGAACATGCTGGTTTACAAGTCAAAAATTCGGTAATGGCATCAGATGCATTTTTCCCTTTCAGAGACGCTATAGATAATGCCGCTAAAATTGGCATTAGCTGTATTATCCAGCCCGGCGGATCAGTAAAAGATGATGAAGTAATAAAGGCTGCTGACGAGCACAATATCAAAATGCTCTTCACCTCAATGAGGCATTTTCGACATTAGAATATTGTTTTTTGATTACATTTTTGTTTGAGCGAATGCCTCAAGCGCTTGTTGTCTTGATTCCTTAATATCCACAATTGGGTATGGATAAGTATTACCAAGCTCTACGCCACTCTCTCTCAAAATTGACTCCGGCGCTTGCCAAGGAGCATGAATATACTTGGAGGGTAAGCCTGACAGCTCTGGTACATGTTGTTTTATGTAAATACCTTCTGAATCAAATTTCTCACTTTGGGTAATAGGATTAAAGATTCGAAAATATGGTGCTGCATCGGCACCGCAACCCGCAATCCATTGCCAACCAGCGCTATTACTGGCTAAATCAGCATCCACCAGACAATCCCAAAACCATTGCTCTCCGTAACGCCAGTCGATCAATAGATTTTTTACTAGGAATGACCCAACTACCATACGAAGTCTATTATGCATGTATCCTGTCTCGTAAAGCTCTCTCATACCAGCATCAATCAAGGGATATCCAGTTAAACCCCATTTCCACTTTTCAAAAAAATCTTTAGCGTTGCTTCTCCAAGGAAATCTATCAAATTTTTTCTGCAGATTAGTTGTTGGTAAATCAGGGAAATGAAAAAGTAAGTAGTAAGAAAACTCTCTCCAACCCAATTCACTTAGAAAAGTATCTAGGTTTTTGTCTTCTAGGTTATTAGGATTTGCGGAAAGTGCTGCGTGCCAAACAATATTAGGGGAGACAAGGCCATATCTCAAATAGGGACTTAAAAATGAGACACATTTTCTACTGGGAAAATTTCTTCCTTCTCTATAGTCACTCAAAGCACTATCTAAAAATATGCTTAACTTTGAAAGTGCACCTTTTGTAGAAGCATCCCAAAAATTCTCTAGCTTCTTGAACCAATCACTACTTGGCTTCAACCCCAAATTATTTAAATCTTTGCAATCATCAACACTCAAAAAATGCATCTCAACAGGAGTATCATGAGGGTGTCTGGGCGGCTGACTCATTAGACAACCTTTTCGATAAAATGGAGTAAACACTTTATAAGGCGATCCGTCTTTTTTAAGTACTTCCCAAGGCTCCCATAGTAAAGAGGCGTTAAAAGTTTTAACTGTAATTCCCTCAGATTTTAAATTACCTTTTATCCATGCATCCCTTTTAATGCACCAAGGCTCATAGCATCTGTTCCAATATATCGAAGAGGCACCAACTTTTTTTATTAACTTCGGAATAATAGTCTTCGCATCTCCCTGAAAAATTGACAATTTGTGATCTAATTGTTTGCTCAAATTATTCAGAGCTTCATAAAGGAACCATCTACTCGCTCCTCCATATTTCCACTCTCCTGCAGACTCATCATCGAGGATAAAAATTGGCATTACGGAACCCTTCGAGCAGGCTTCCATCAGAGCAGGATTATCTATCAATCGTAGATCTTGCCTAAACCATAAAATTGAAATTGAAGAATTGATCATGAAAAAAATTTACGTCACCGAAAGTTCTTCAGATTCATTTACTGATTAGCATAAGTTAGGCATTATAGTTTTGTACTAAAACAGTCATTAGCTAAATATAAAATCGATATCACAAGGAGACTGAATGAAAGTACTTATTATTGGTTCTGGCGGGAGGGAGCATGCATTAAGCTGGAAATGCATTCAATCTTCAATGGTATCAAAAGTATACGTGGCACCTGGCAATGCCGGAACTCAAATTGAGGACAATATTCAGAATGTTGCTATCAACCCCGAGAATTTTGCTGAACTCTCAAACTTTGCTCAAGACAATGAAATTGAACTTACCATTGTAGGACCAGAGCAACCTTTAGTAGACGGAATTTGTGATTATTTTGAATCTAAGCATCTTAAAATCTTTGGCCCCACCAAGGGTGCCGCTCAACTCGAAGGATCGAAGAGCTTTACAAAAGATTTTTTAAAGAGGCATAAAATACCAACCGCGGAATATGAAACTTTCACTGAGTTAACATCGGCTATTGAATATTTAAAAAACTCTAAATTCCCAACTGTAATTAAAGCCGATGGATTAGCTGCAGGTAAGGGAGTCATCATTGCGGAGACCTTACCAGAAGCTGAAAGAACTGTAACCGACATGCTATCGGGTAATGAGTTTGGATCTGCAGGAAAAAGAGTCGTGATTGAGGAATTTCTTGAGGGTGAAGAAGCTAGTTTTATTTTAATTGCAGATGGTGAGTCATTTTTACCCATGGCCACCAGTCAAGATCATAAAAGAGCTTTTAATGGGGATAAAGGCCCAAACACTGGTGGTATGGGGGCATACTCTCCTGCGCCCGTTGTAACTGAACACGTTTACCAACGCATAATAAATGAGGTAATCAAACCAACACTTAAAGGTATGAAAGATGAGGGTAATTACTATACTGGATTTCTCTATGCAGGGTTGATGATAACGGCTGATGGAACTCCAAAAGTAATCGAATATAACTGTCGTTTTGGTGATCCTGAAACACAACCTGTGCTTTTAAGACTTAAATCTGACTTAGTATCCCATTGTATGGCTGCTCTTAATAATTCATTAAATAGAGAAAAAGTTGAATGGGAGACCAGGAAATCACTTGGTGTAGTCATGGCATCTGGAGGATATCCTGGCAACTATTCCAATAATCATCCAATTCTAGGGTTAGAAGACATTTCATCAAAATATGGTCACAAGGTATTCCATGGAGGTACAAAATTTGCCGATAATCGCCTTGTCACAAATGGAGGACGGGTACTATGTGTGACTGCGCTCGGTGATTCACTAGAGGATGCAAAAACATCCGCCTATGAACTTGTGTCAAAAATTAGTTGGGAAAACGTGCAATATCGAACCGATATTGGTTGGCGAGCAATAGAAAAAAACAAAAAAAATTAACTTGTTTAACATGTCTCCTTTTTTTGATTTTAGTATACCTTTTGAACCTTTCGGAACTTCACATTTTGCGGCGGTAATAATTTTTTTAATCGTGCTTATGCTAACTTTTTCAATAACACCCAAACTTAGTAAAAGCACCAATCTAAAGCTGACGAGAATTTCCTCAATTTTTTTAAGTTTTACGGTGTGTTTGTGGACATTAATTCATATCTATTTTGATAGGTTTTCTTTTTCGGAAGACTTACCATTATCTATTTGCAACCTGTTTGCTTTTGCTGCACCTTTAATCTTTTGGAATCCAAGAAGAAAGATTTTTGAAATTATTTATTATTTTGTTCTCTCTGGCACATTGCAGGCAATCTTTACGCCTGATGCTGCGGCAGAGTATCCAAGCTATTCTTATTTTAAATATTGGATCGTGCACTGCGGTCTTATTATTGTTGTAATTCACCATTTAGTAGCATTCAAGATTTATCCCACCTTTAAGGGTATTTTGTATAGTTTTGGATGGCTTAATTTATATTTACTTACCCTTATTCCAATCAATCTTAGCTTGTCAGCAAACTATTTTTATCTAATCAGCAAACCCGAAACCGCATCATTGCTGGATCTTTTTGGGCCATGGCCATATTACATAATAGTAACTGAGTTCTTAGTGATGTTATTTTTTGCATTGGCATATCTGCCCATATTTTTAATAAGAAGATTTTACTTAAAACACTCGTTTATAGAGTAGATGCCAAATTTTCAACTCCCTCTAAGTCTTTTACTATCTTAATAATCTTCTCTGCGATCCAGAGGTGTATTGCAGAGCCGGATGTTCTTTGGTGTTGAAGTAAAACAAGGTTTATGCTGCCATCATGAGGAAGTTTTTTTGGAAATGGTTTAGTCACTATTTCATACCTCTCTCTCTCGATAAGAAAGTCTTTTTGTGTTGCAACCATCAAACAATCACTAGTGCTTACTGTTTCGATAGCTGTAACAAGTTGATTAGTTACGAGTGCCTTTCTCCGGTTCATACCCAGAGACCTCAGCGCTTTATCGAAACGTGCATCAGTACTCGCAGTTACGGTTTTAGAGATAAGCAAGAAATATTGAACAAAAGGAAATTGAATTATCTGATTAAGTGTCAATGTTTCAAAACCGGAAAGTGGGTGTTTTTTTCTCATCCAAATGCACGGTATATAAACTGCAAGCGGCATACTCATCAATTCATCTGAGAATGGTCGACTGATGTCAATTGTAAAATCTAATTGCCCTTCTGAGAGATCGCGGTCGACAGACTCACTTCCACCGGACACAGACAAAACCAAACCTGGCGCTTCTTTTGTCACCAGAGAAATTAATTTAGAAATTAATGACGTTGCAACAAACTCTGGAACCGCAATTCTTATTTCTCCTACATATTTCCCCGGGTCAAATTTCCCATCATCAACTAGATCCAAAATATTATCCAAAAGGCTGGGTAATTTATGTTGCAACTCTCTTGCTTTAGGAGTTGGAATCAATTCGTTTCCAGTTCTGGTGAAAAGTGGATCATCGAGTTGATAACGCAATTTCTGTAAAACTCGACTCATTGCAGGCTGACTGATAAATAATCTTGATGCAGCTTTTGTAACACTTTTTTCTTCTAACAAAGCTTGTAGAGCGACCAATAAGTTAAGATCCAAACGAGATAATTTCTGTAAATTCAATTTTTGAGAGCTCCTGAAAATTAAGGTAGATATGACAAATCTAATACTGGCAAGAGCTTACCAGGTTATAACAAAAATGCATAATTATAATGCGAATAATGCATTTGCGTTATGTCTCTGCTCCTCCTATTATTTTTCCATTATTTAAAAGCGTTGCTTTTAATTCACGAACCCCTCTTAATCCTGCAAAGGATTTTTTCAAGGGACCCACTAGGGTCCCTTTTTTTTAAAAGAACAATCGCTTTACTTCCTCCCCTGGATTTTCGGCTCTCATAAATGCCTCTCCAACTAGAAACGCATTAACATTCCTTTCGCGCATTCTAATCACGTCCTCCTTACTTCTAATCCCACTCTCGGTAACAACAATTCTTCCTTCAGGAACCTTATTAATTAGATTAAAAGTGATATCTAGGGATTCTTCAAAAGTATGCAAATTTCTATTATTTATCCCTATGATCGACTTTTCTAACGATAGTGCAACTTCGAGCTCACTAATATCATGAACCTCTACCAACACATCCATCTGAAGACTTAATGCAATATCATTAAAATGAACTAACTTTTCTTGATCAAGTGCCGAACAAATTAATAATATGCAATCAGCACCAATCATTCTTGAATGATAAATTTGATATTCATCAATAACAAAGTCTTTCCGCAAGATTGGTAATGAAGATACTGATCTAACTTCACTTAGGTCATTGTCGCTGCCATAAAAATATTGGCTATCAGTCAAAACTGAAATGCAACATGCATTAGCTTCTTCATAGCTTAAAGCAATATTTTGAGGCTCAAACCTTTCACATAAAATTCCTTTACTAGGTGAACCTTTTTTTATCTCCGCGATCACCGCTGGCAACCCCTGCTCTACTCTCTTAGTTAGCGCCTTCTTAAATGGACGTATCCGTGGTGCTTTTTTTAAATTCTCCACAACATTCTCTAAAGAATATTTCTTTTTTTGAGCAATCACCTCTTCACGCTTAGATTCTAAGATTGATTTTAAAATAGTTGGCAAGTCTTTATTCAAAATAAAAACCCTACTGATCTGAAAGATTTAAAGAAAGTGCGCTGAGTTCCTTGACCTTCAAAATAGCTTTGCCTGATCGCACAGTATCTTTGGCTAAAGAAATTCCGGCAGAAATTGAATCTGCAATTCCCGATACGTAGAGCGCTGCACCGGCGTTCATCGTTACAATTTCCTCACCCAAGACAGATTTATTGCAAAAGAGATCTTTAATAATTTTCGATGAATGATCAGCATTTTTTGAAACCAAGCTATTTAAAGAAACTTTATTCATACCAAAATCGTCAGGTCCAATAACACTTTCTGATATAGCACCATTTTTCAACTCAACGATCAAAGTCCTGCTGGCACAGCTAATCTCATCCAAACCATCTTCAGAATGAACTACTAAAATATGTTTAGATCCAATATTTCGCATTACTTCTGCAATGGGTCTGCACCATTTTCTATCATAGACTCCTATCAATTGCCGATCCACGTTGGCTGGGTTTGTCATTGGGCCGAGAATATTAAAAATTGTTCTCAATCCTAATTCACGGCGGGGCCCAACAGCGTGCTTCATAGCCTTATGGTGCATTGGCGCAAACATAAACCCCAAACCAACTTTATTGATGCACTCTGCTACCTGTTCAGGATTCAAATTAATGCCAATTTTCAATGATTCAAGAACATCCGCGGAACCACTCTTACTACTGACAGAGCGATTACCATGCTTGGCAACAATTCCTCCAGCTGCAGCCACAACGAATGAGGCTGCTGTAGAAACATTAAATAAGTTTGCACCATCACCACCTGTACCGACAATATCAACTGCGTTCTCTGTATCGATCTCTACTTTTGTTGAAAGTGATCTCATCGCATTTACTGCTCCCGATATCTCGTCAATTGTCTCTCCTTTCATTCGCATTGCCACCAACAACGCACCTATCTGAGTATCAGTTGCTTCACCAGACATAATCTGTGTGAACGTAGCGAACATTTCATGCTCACTTAAGTCTTGCCCCTGAATTATTTTGTCTAATGCAGATCGTATTTCCATAGCTATCCTTTTATAAAATTCTCCAATAATTTGTGCCCATGTTCAGTAAGTATGGACTCTGGATGGAACTGCACTCCTTGGATTGGAAATTCTTTATGTCTGATGCCCATAATCTCTTCAAAATCACCGTCGTCGGTAAGACACCATGCAGTAATCTCAAGGCATGAAGGCAAAGTGCTCTTTTCAATCACCAGGGAGTGATATCTTGTCGCAGTGAAACCTTGATCTAATGTTTCAAAAACTCCTATGTTGTTGTGATAGATACTAGAAACTTTGCCATGCATTACCCTCTTTGCTCTAATTACTCTTCCTCCAAACGCTTGAGCAATGCTTTGGTGACCTAAACATACTCCTAAAATTGGTATACTTGCATGAAACCTTCTAATTACATCAACCGATATCCCAGCCTCATTTGGAGTACAAGGTCCTGGAGAAATAACAATCTGACTGGGTTTCATTTTTTCAATTTCTTTAATAGTTATTTCATCATTTCTCACAACTTTTAAGTTCGCACCAAGCTCAGACATATATTGAACAATATTGAAAGTAAATGAATCATAGTTATCAATCATGAGTATCATTCTAGTTGTCTCCCAAACGCTCCGCTGCACGAATAATTGCTCTCGCTTTATTCATTGTTTCCTCCCACTCCATCTGTGGATCTGAGTCTGCAACCACTCCACCACCAGCTTGTACATGCAATTTATTTTGCTTTATCACCGCTGTTCTAATCGCAATCGCCATATCCATATTGTCATTCCACCCTATGTAACCCACTGCACCGCCATATATATTCCTTTTTACAGGCTCTAGTTCATCAATTATTTCCATAGCCCTAATTTTTGGTGCACCACTGAGAGTGCCAGCTGGCAATACTGACTTTATTATATCTATTGCACTAAATTGATCTTTAATCCGTCCAACAACATTTGAAGTTATGTGCATTACATGAGAGTAGCGCTCAACGATCATTTTTTCTGTGACTTCAACAGTCCCTGCCTTTGATATCTTGCCAACATCATTTCTTCCGAGATCAATTAGCATTAGGTGCTCGGCTAATTCTTTAGGGTCTTTCATCAAGTCATTTTCAAGCTCTGCGTCTTCCTTAGCATCAGCCCCTCTCTTTCTTGTTCCAGCAATTGGACGGACGGTTACCTCCTCATCCTCTAGCCTAGCCAATACTTCGGGTGATGAACCAACAATATAAAAATCTCCTAGATTCATATAATACATATATGGAGAGGGATTGAGCCTCCTTAATGAACGATACAAGTTGATTGGCTTATCATAAAATGGAGCTGACAATCGCTGAGACGGAACAACTTGCATTACGTCACCAGCAAGCGTGTAATCCTTAATTTTTAAGACTGCATTTTTATATGGTTCTTCTCCAAAACTTGAGACGAAAGATTGCTCAGAAATCTTGTCACCCTTTACGTCATTTAGTTTCGTGTCAATGGAGGCACTTTCTAATTTTTTTTCCAATCCATCTAACTTACTATGAAAATGATCATATGCATCATCAACACTCGGATCTGCATGCACAACAAGCGTGATCGTGCCAGCTAGATTATCGAAAATTATCAACTCCTCAGAGAGTAACAGAAGCACATCAGGAATATCCATCTCATCTGGAGGCATACTGTTTTCGAGTTTTTTTTCAACATACCTTACAACATCATATCCAAAATAACCGACTAATCCTCCAGCAAATCTCGGCATGTTTGATAGTTTTGGAACTTTGAAAGAATTCTTAAATTCCTCCACTTTGTTTAATGGATCTTCACTGTTTGTTTCTTTATGCAATTTGCCATTTTTAATAATTCTGAGCTTATTACCCCAAAGCTCAAGCCTATTATTCGTGGACAATCCGATGAGCGAATATCTACCCCATTTTTCTCCACCTTGCATCGATTCGAATAAATAAGTATTTGGCTCGGAAGCTACCTTCAAATAAATACTCAAAGGCGTATCTAAATCTGCAGATATCTCTCTCAAAAACGGGATTCTGTTGAAATTACGCGAAACTAAATCATCAAATTGGTTTCGATCCATTAAAAAACTCTCATACAATCTTTTTGTGTGCCCCACAAAACACAATAATAGGCTTCAGACTAAAAAGTAAGCAAAGATAATAAACAAAAACTTTGATTACGACAGATGGTAATTAATCCTTGCTAGAGACTAATTTATCTCTAAATTCATCTATTATAGTTTTATAATTTGGTTTAGAGAATATCGCAGAGCCAGCAACAAAAGTATCTGCCCCACAATCTGCTACTCTAGAAATATTATTTTCGGTTATGCCACCATCAACCTCCAACCTAATGTCCAAACCTTTGCGATCAATCAAGGTCCTTGCTTGAGTAATCTTTTCATATGTTGAATCTATGAACGATTGCCCACCAAAACCTGGATTTACAGACATTAATACCAGCATGTCTAATTCTTCTAGAACAGGTTCTATAGTTTCAAATGTTGTTTGAGGGTTTAAAACTAAGCCGGTTTTGCAACCCAAGTCTCTAACCAAATCTAGAGACATTTTAATATTCTCTGATGCCTCAGGATGAAAGGTAATGTAAGTAGCGCCCGCTTTTGCAAACATTTTAATTAGAGCATCCACCGGCCGAACCATTAAATGAACATCGATGGGCGCTTCAATACCATGCTTGATTAATGATTCACAAACCATAGGACCCATAGTTAAATTAGGAACAAACTGGTTATCCATAACATCAAAGTGGATCATATCCGCTCCTGCAGATAGAACATCCTCAACTTCTTTACCCAATTTAGCGAAATCAGCTGCAAGTATTGATGGAGCAATAATGAAATCTTTCATGGCCGAAATAAAAATCTAAATTCTAGGACATTATATACGGAATAAATAATCAAAAAAAAAGGCCACGTTTGTGACCTTTTAAAGTATTTTTCAAATAACTAGCTAGATGCAGGAGAACCTTGCTACTTTTCTTTCTTCATACGCTTGAGCTCCTCGAGTCTCTCCCGCTTTTTACCATCCCAGCCTTCTAGCTTGCGAATTCTTTCATCCATCATATTTTCGCGTTTCTTTTGCATCTTTTTAAGCTTTTTGACTGCAAAGTCTCTTGCCTCTTTTTTTGACACTGAGTTATTCCCGTCTGCATCGAGCTCTGCGAATCTCTCTCGGCCCTTGTTAGCTTGCATCGCAATAAAGTCTTCATGCTCAACATAAGAAATTTCACCATCTTTGTTTTTATCTGCTTGCTTAAATAAATCTTTTAACGGTTGAAATGGCTCGCGAGGTTTTTGGTCAAAAGCTAATGCAGAAACACAAAAACATGAAACAAAAATGAACGTTATAAATTTAATCATTGCTTGATCTCCCATTTATTTTTAATTTTTATTAAGGATATAAACGGAGAAAAGCAATAGCGGTTTACAGCTCATCTCCACTTTGTAATATAACTGCAATCAAATGGTAACATAAAATAGGGATTCATCATTTATGCAACGTAATCAATAGCTTAAGTTATTATTTTTAATATTCATACTCTTTAAAGCGCTCCCGAAGATCTTTTTTACTAATCTTTCCAGTTGCAGTATGAGGAATCTCTTCAACAAAAACACAATCCTCCGGAATCCACCATTTTGCAATTTTCCCCTCTAGTGACTTGATAATGTCATTTTTATCGGGAGTTTTACCCTCAGGTGGCACTACTATTAATAAGGGACGCTCTGTCCACTTTGGATGGGGAACGCCTATCACTGCTGCCTCTTGAACTTCATCATGAGCCATCGCGGCATTCTCTACATCGATTGAACTTATCCACTCGCCTCCTGACTTGATAACATCTTTCACTCGATCCGTTATTACAACGTAACCATACTCATCGATTGAAGCCATGTCACCTGTATCAAACCATCCATCATCATCAAATGCGGGCTGATCGTCTAACTTGAAATAACCATTGCAAACCCAAGGTCCACGAACCATTAAAAGTCCTGAGGCAATTCCATCCCAAGGAAGCTCATTTTTATCAGAGTCAACAATCTTCATTTCTACGCCATAAACTAGTCTACCTGCTCTCACTCTGTAGGCATCTTTTTCCTCATCTGTTGCATCTTTCATCCATTCCATAGGCTTATTATAAGAGCCTAAAGGACTCATTTCTGTCATTCCCCACCCTACATGCATGTAAATGCCATGCTTGTCCATTGCATGCATCAGAGACAGAGGACAAGCAGCCCCTCCAACAACAACACTCTTAAGAGAATCAACCGTTTTACCTGAAGCATTGAGATACTCCACCAAAGCAAGCCATACAGTCGGAACTCCAAGGGAATAAGTGACCTTTTCTGCATTTATGAGATTGGTGAGCGTCTCTCCATCGGCCATTTTAGGGCCAGGGAAGACAAGCTTAGCACCCACAAGAGGAGCACTATAAGAAGTACCCCAAGCATTAACATGAAACATAGGAACAATTGGCATTATTACATCAGATCCAGAAAGATTCATTGCATCAGGGAGTGATCCCACTAGTGAATGCAAAACGGTGCTTCTGTGACTATAAACAACCCCTTTAGGATTGCCAGTAGTGCCAGACGTGTAGCACATGGAACTCGCGGTTTCCTCTTCTAACTTTGGCCAATCAAACTGCTCACTCTGGTTTTTAATAAAAGTCTCATAGCAATGAATATTTTCCAGAGAGCATTCCGGCATACTTTCTTCCGATGTGAGAACAACATATCCTTCTACAGAAGTTAACTTATCCTTCAAAGCCTCTAAAAGAGGAACAAAGAGTGGATCAGTAAAAATCCACTTGTCTTCAGCATGATTGATAATAAATTCAATTTGCTCAGGGAATAATCTAGGATTTATAGTGTGGCAAATCTGTCCTGAACATGAAATAGCGTAATATAGCTCAAAATGTCGATAATCATTCCATGCAAGCGTAGCTATCCTATCTCCTTTTTTGAGTTTTAATGCGTTTAGTGCATTTGCCAATTGTCGTGTACGCTTAAATGCATCCTTATAAGTATAGCGATGAGTGGGATTATCAGCTGTAAAAGAGACTATCTCACTAGCACCATGAATTTTATCCGCATGCTTCATTATTGAAGTAATCGTTAGTTGCGAATCCATCATCAGACCTTTCATAAAATCCCCCTAATTTTCTAATGTAAAAAGAGTAACATCTGAATTAGATTTAAGAAATTAATTTTTAATAAGTAATCTCGTCTACCAATAAAAAGTATGGATTAATATTCGACTAATTTATAATGTAAAATCAAAAATGTTGTTGTAAAGATTATGAGCAAAAAACTTGGGATCATAATGGATCCGATTCAATCCATTACCTTTAAAAAAGATACCTCACTTCTTATTTTACTTGCCGCGAAAAAATCAGGTTTCACCCTTTATCTAATAGAACAGAATGATTTATATCTAGATTCTGATGAGCCCAGAGCTTTAACAGCAGAACTAAACGTTTTTGATGATGAAAAACAATGGTTTGAATTGAAAACTAAGAGGGATATTTCTATCAATGATCTGGATGTCATTTTAATGAGAAAAGATCCTCCATTTAACAAGGAATATATCTATTCAACCTATATACTCGAAGCTGCAAAAAGAAAAGGTGTATTAATAGTCAATGATCCTCAAAGTTTGAGAGATTGTAATGAGAAGATTTTTGCGACTGAGTTTAAACAATTTACTCCGCCTCTTATTGTCACAAAGAATATAAAACTACTTAAAGCTTTCCTTACTCAGAATGAAGAGGTGGTTTATAAACCATTAGATGGCATGGGTGGAGAATCAATATTCAAAGTCAATTACAAAGATGAAAACATCAATGTAATACTGGAAACGCTGACCAAATTTGGAACGCGTACAATCATGGCACAAAAATATATTGCCGACATCAGCAATGGAGATAAAAGAATATTAATTATCGGAGGTAGAGTGATTCCTCTCTGTTTGGCTCGGATTCCACCGAAGGGTGAATTTAGGGGAAATTTAGCTGCGGGAGGTTCAGGAATCGTAAAGCAATTATCAGAGCGAGACTTGTTGATCGCAAATTCTGTCGCAGAAATATGCGTCAAACGTGGACTACTTTTTGTTGGGTTAGACATAATTGGTAATTTTTTAACAGAAATTAACGTGACAAGTCCGACTTGCGCAAGAGAAATCGACAAAGAGTTAGATTTTTCTATAGGTGATCTATTTATGGAATGTATCTCAAAGCGTCTATAAAAACCAATGCAGACTTTTAAGAATAACTTTTTATTAGCAATGCCAAATTTGGTTGATCCAATGTTTAAAAATTCTCTTGTATACATCTGTGAGCATACGAGTGATGGTGCAATGGGTTTAATAGTCAATCATCCAAACAAAATAAAATTAAATAAAATTTTTGACCAACTCGAAATATCCTATGAGAAAGGTAAAAACTTTGAAGACACTCTGAAAGGCGGTCCTTTATCAAGAGATAGAGGATTTGTCTTGCACTCTCCTTGCTCTAAATCTTGGGAATCAACGAGTAAAATATCGGAAAATATTGCTATATCAACATCAAAAGACATCCTGTTTGATATTGCGAAAGGTAATGGCCCCAGTGAATTATTGGTGATACTAGGTTACTCATCGTGGTCGGGAGGACAGCTTGAAAGGGAACTCACAGAGAGCAGCTGGTTAACAATGCCATCGGATCATGACATCTTGTTTAATTCAGATCCTCTGGAAAAAGCATCTCAAGCTGCAAAGCTAATGGGTTTTGATCTAAAAAATCTTATGCCTAATCATGGAAATGCATAACAAAAGTAATATAGAAACGGTGCTAGCATTCGATTTTGGATTAAAACAAATCGGAATAGCTTTTGGACAAACGATTACCAATCAATCGACTGGCATTAAAATAATAAAAGCAAAAAATGGCGTTCCAAATTGGGATGAAATAAAAACTATAGTGGAGGAATGGAATCCAAAAACTTTAATAGTTGGTCTCCCAGTAAATATGGATAACAGTGAGAGTGAGATGAGTAGCTTAGCCAGAACTTTTGCGAAAAACTTAAAAGATCGAA
>ENA-OSEY01001001-OSEY01001001.1-marine-metagenome-genome-assembly--contig:-NODE-1001-length-19990-cov-5.390248_pt1 | contig 19990 bp, 19 predicted proteins | sample MGYA00248465_ERZ534230 | MGnify/ENA primary metagenome ERZ534230 (study PRJEB26409, sample SAMN06344110) | marine metagenome | isolation source: Sea water from surface | place: Atlantic Ocean:Southern...
TGGGAATTTTAATTCCACCAAGTATCATGCTTATAGTTTATGCAGTAATAGCCCAATTATCACCATTAAGGCTTTTTGCTGCAGCTATATTTCCTGGATTAATGTTAGCCGGACTCTACATACTTTATGTAATTATAAGAGCATACTTTAATCCATCTTTAGCTCCAAAACCTGCTGCAGAGGAAATTCCTCCACGTTCAGAAATTTTAAAAGAAGTTTTGGTTTCGTTTGTTCCATTATTTTCACTCATTATTTTAGTACTTGGAACAATTCTAGCTGGTTTGGCCACACCAGCTGAGGCAGCTGCAGTTGGAGCCTTTGGTGCTTTAGTTCTCTCTTATTTTTATAAATCTTTAAAATGGAAAAATTTTAAAGAGTCTGTATTTTTGACTGCAAAAACAAGTGCTATGATTATGTGGTTATTTGTAGGCTCATGGACCTTTGCATCTGTATTTTCGTACTTAGGTGGACATGAGGTATTTGAGCATTTTTTTAAATCAATGGATATTCAGCCGTGGCAATTTTTAGTTATAACGCAAATAATTATTTTCCTTTTAGGTTGGCCACTTGAGTGGACTGAAATCTTGATTATTTTTGTTCCAATCTTTTTACCGCTTGTAGAATTTTTCGGTGTAAACCCTTATTTCTTTGCAATGTTAATAGCATTAAATTTACAAACATCTTTTCTGACACCACCAATGGCAATGTCAGCATATTATTTGAAAGGAGTTCAAAGTAGAAATGTTCAATTAATGGAAATATTTAGAGGAATTATGCCTTTCCTTGGAATTGTGATACTTGCAATGGTTTTAATGTATATATTTCCAGGTATAGCACTATGGTTACCTGATACATTGTTTGCAGACTAATTTTTAAATGACGAATGTCTTTTCATTACCGATATCTCAAATAGCAGAAAAAATAAAAAAGTCCGAAATCACTTGTTTAGAACTTTGTCAAAATTATATTGCACAAATAGAAAAACATGAAAAAGATGTTAAAGCTTGGGCATTTTTTGATAAAAAACTTTTAATACAAAAAGCTGAAGAGGCTGACACTTATAGGAAATCTGGAAAACCCATGGGTCTTTTGCACGGCATTCCTGTAGCATTAAAAGATATAATTGGAACTTATGATATGCCGACGGAATGTGGCACGGTATTGAGAAAAGGTAAAACACAATCTCAAAACTCTGAAATTGTAGATCTTCTTAAATCAGAGGGAGCAATTATAATGGGAAAAACAGCAACATCAGAATTGGCTTATCTTGGTCCACCAGAAACAAGAAATCCTCATGATTATTCAAGAACCCCTGGAGGATCCTCAAGTGGGTCAGCTGCTGTTATTGCGACTCATATGGCTCCCCTATCTATTGGGTCTCAAACCGGAGGTTCAGTTATAAGACCAGCATCTTATTGTGGAGTAGTTGGATACAAACCTAGCTACGGACTAATATCAAGAAATGGGGTTTTAAGAACATCTTATCATCTAGATCATATGGGAGTTTTTGGAAAAACAGTTGAGGACGTGGCCTTGCTTGCGAAAGTTTTGATCAAAAAAGATCAATATGATGAAGCAACTATACATTATTCCTCAGAATTTATGGTGGATGAATGTTTAAAAGGACCAATGTTTGAACCTAAGTTTATATTTTACAAAACAGATAGTTGGAAAAAAATAGACAAAAAATCCCAAGAGTCGTTCGAGTTTTTTATAAAATCTTTTAAAAAAAATATTGAAGTATTTGATACTCCATCTTACTTCAAAGATATAGACAAGTACCATAGAGTAATTCATGAAACAGACTTAGCTAATAATTTTCAGACATATTATAAGAAATCTAAAAATAAACTTTCAAAAGAGATGCAGTCTGCAATAAGTAGAGGAATGAAATATTCTGCAAAAGAGTATTTAGATGCCGTAGATTTTATGAAAAGAAGTTATGAGTCTTACAGAGAAGTATTTGAAGATTATCATGGTGTTTTAAGTCCATGCTCCACAGGAGTTGCAGACAAAGGACTAAAAAGTACGGGAAGTGCAGATTTTAATCGAGTTTGGTCTTATATGCATACACCAGCAATTTCTCTACCTTTACTTCAAGGTGAAAATAATTTACCTTTAGGCATCCAATTAATTGGTGATAAGTATGATGATCATAGATTTCTTGGGGTTGCTAGATGGTTAGAACAAAAAAGTAAAAAATATAATGAATAAATTTGCAACAATAGTCGGATTATCTTTTTGTCTTTTCTTTTTAATTGGACTTGCAACAACTCTTACAAGATCAATGATGATAGGTTTCTTTGATGTTTTGCCAGTCTATATATTTATGGGAATTGCAATTGTCATGATGATTTACGAAGCTTTTTTCGATAAAAAATAGTAAATTTCTAATTAATGAAAATCGGAAGCATCGTATTAAATTCCTTTTTAATTTTATTGCTTGTTTACATTTCTATAGTAGTTTTTTTATTTTTTTATCAAAGAAAACTGCTCTACCATCCTAGTGAAAATAATTATTTGGATGAAACGCAACTGAACCATAAGATAGAAAAAACATTTATCCAATCAAATGATAAACTTGTTTCGTGGTATTTTAAAAAAAATTCAAAATTTAAAACCATATTATTCTTTCATGGAAATGCAGGAAAACTTGATAATAGAGTTTATAAACTTAACGAATTATCAAAACTAGATATAAATTATTTGATAATTGCATACAGAGGTTTTAGTGGAAATACAGGTAGTCCATCAGAAAATGGTTTATATGAGGATGCAAATTCTGCAAAAGTTTGGTTAAATAAAAATGGAGTTAAAGATAAAGATATCATCATTTACGGAGAGTCGCTTGGGACAGCAGTTGCGGTTGATCTAGCAAGCAGATATAAATTTTCAGGGATTATTTTAGAGTCTCCTTTTACTTCAATGTTAGAGCTTGCACAAAAGTATTACCCTATAATTCCTGTTAAGCTAATTCTTAAAGACAGGTACGAAAGTAAAAAAAAACTTAATGACATTAAATCTCCAGTATTAGTAATGCACGGTAGAAAAGATAATATTGTCCCCTTTTATATGGGTCAGCAAATATACGAGGCTTTATCAGTACCAAAGTTCGCTTATTTCAATGACCAAGATGATCATATGATGGAATATAATAAGGAACTAATCGCTTCTATTAAAAAGTTTTTAGAACAAATTAATTAATATTTATAAAAGAATTCGCAAATTTTTCTGCCTCAAAAATCTGTAAATCATCCTCTTTTTCACCTAGACCTAATGCAATAATTGGTAATTTATATTTTTTAGCCAAAGCTATTAAAATGCCGCCTTTTGCAGTTCCATCAAGTTTAGTCATTATTAATCCTGTAATTGGAATAATTTTATTAAATTCCTCGACTTGATTAATTACATTTTGGCCAGACGTGGCATCCAAAACTAAAATTACTTCATGTGGAGCCTTAGGGTCAATTTTTTTTGTAACATTCGCAATTTTCTTATACTCCTCCATTAAATTCTTTTTGTTTTGCAATCTTCCAGCAGTATCTATCAATACATGGGTAAAATTTTTATTTATCGCTTCTTCAACTGCTTTATATGCAACAGAAGCTGGATCTGAACCTTGTGAAGATTTAATAATTTCGACATCAATTTTTTTTGCCCAATTTTCCAACTGTTCGATTGCTGCAGCTCTAAAAGTATCTGAAGCTGAAAAAATTACTTTATTATCATTCATTTTTAATATTTTACCAATTTTTCCAATTGTAGTAGTCTTGCCTACACCGTTAACACCAGAGATAAGTACAGCATTTAAATCAGTTTTTTTTGAAAAAAATACACTTTTTTCAAGTGGCGACATTAAACTAATTATATAATCTTTAAGAATTGAATTAATTTCATCTAATTTATTTTTATTAGGATCGACTTTTTTTTCTGCAATAATTTTTTTAATTTCTTCTGAAGCGATAATTCCCACATCAGATTGTATTAAAAATTCCTCTATTTCATCTAATGTTTTGTCATCAATTTCCCTTTTAATAATTATTTCTTTAAGCCCAGAGGAAAAACTTGAGGCAGTTTTTTGTAAACCTAATTTAAATTTTTCAAAAATACCCATTTTATAACTTTAAATTAATTTTTTTAATCTCCGAAACTGGTCCAGTCATAAAAATATTATCATTTTTATCAACCTCAATATTCAAAATACCTTCACTAAAATTAATGTTAACTTTATTATTAACTAAACTCTTCTTTAAGGCAGCTACTGCAGATGCACAGGCTGCCGTTCCACAGGCCTTAGTAAGTCCTGCTCCTCTTTCCCACACATTCACTTTTATATTATTCTTATCTGTGACTTCAGCAAATGTTACATTTGTTTTTTCAGGAAATAGATCATGGTTTTCAATTTTAGGACCTAATATTTTTAGGTCATAATCAAAGCAATTCTTTACAAAAAAAATTATGTGGGGGTTCCCTACATTGACACAAAATCCATTAGAAAATGTTTTATCATTTATTTTTAAAGATACATCAGCAGGATTTATTGTCTTTGATAATGGAATATCCTCAAAACTAAACAAAGGTTTTCCCATTTCAAGTTCAACTTTTAAATTTTCAACTATTTTTGCATTAAGTACTCGATTGTTTGTTCTTAACTTAACTTCTTTGGTATTTAAATTTTTACCCAAAAGATAAGCTACACATCTTGACCCATTTCCACATGCGCTTACCTCACCTCCATCAGAATTAAATATTTTTATAGGAAAAGAACTTTCTTTTTTTTTATCTATAAAAATGATTTGATCAAAGCCAATATTGGATCTGTCTCCTAGTTCAATAATTTTTTCCTTTGTTAAACTAATTGAACTTTCTCTTCTATCTATGATGATAAAATCGTTTCCCAAACCATCCATTTTGTAAGCATTAAATTCCATATATTTATACTTAACTTATTTATTGACTTTTTGAACCTCTATTATAGGTTATCGCCACTTCCGCAAAGTCAGCAATTTGCGGTGTCTTTGGAAACAAAGAGATCGACACCAGTCAGCGAGGGTTCGCCCACTGGTGCGATAACTGCTGTGTAAAATTATGTTTGAAAATTTGACAAATAAATTTGAGGAAATTTTTTCTTCTTTAAAAAAAGCGCCATCACTTGATGAAAAACAAGTGGACGAAGGATTAAGATCTGTTCGATTAGCTCTTCTAGAAGCAGATGTATCTTTAGATGTTGCAAAGCAGTTTATAGAAAATGTTAAGCCCAAAGCATTGGGCAAAGAAATTGTAAGATCAACTTCACCTGGTCAAATGGTTGTTAAAATTGTCTACGATGAATTAGTCAATTTACTTGGAAGTAAATCTGAAAAAATAAATCTTAATGCAGTTCCACCAGTTTCAATGATGCTAGTGGGTTTGCAAGGATCAGGTAAAACTACTTCTGCTGCAAAAATTGCAAAGCATATTGAAAAAGTAAACAAAAAAAAAATTATGATGGTGAGCTTGGACGTTTACAGACCAGCTGCTCAAGAACAATTAAAATTGCTGGGTGAACAAAATAATATTTTAACTTTACCCATTGTCGAAGGACAACAACCTTTGGATATTTGTAGACGTGCACTTAGTGCTGCAAATTTAAACGGATCAGAAGTAATAATTTTCGATACAGCTGGAAGAACACAAATAGATCTACAAATGATGAGTGAAATTAAACAAATTGAGCAAACAATTAATCCCTCTGAAACTTTACTTGTTGCAGACTCTCTTACTGGTCAAGTAGCTGCAAATGTTGCTAAAGAGTTTAAAAGCACTGTTAATTTAACAGGAATAGTTCTTACAAGATCTGATGGTGACGGAAGAGGTGGTGCAGCTTTGAGTATGAAATATGTATCTCAAGTTCCAATTAAATTTTTAGGAGTAGGTGAAAAAATTGATAACTTAGAGGAGTTTCATCCTGACAGAATCGCTAACCGAATCCTTGGTATGGGAGACATAGTTTCACTTGTTGAAAAAGCTACACAAGACATAGATGAAGAGAACCTAAAGAAAACTGAAGAGAAATTAAAAAAAGGCCAATTTTCATTAGACGATTATCTTTCTCAACTACGACAGATGAAAAAGATGGGAGGAATCGAAGGTATTATGTCTTTTTTGCCTGGTGTATCAAAAATAAAAAATCAAATGGATCAAGCTGGTGTTGATGAAAAAATTGTAAGTAAAAATGAGGCTGTAATTTTATCTATGACAAAAAAAGAGAGATCAAATCCAAAAATAATAGATGGATCAAGAAAAAAAAGAATTGCTAATGGCTCAGGTACTGACATTGCCACTATCAATAAATTGTTAAAACAATTTAAAATGATGTCTGAAATGATGAAGAAGATGTCTAAAGGAAATATGAAAGGTTTGGCAGACAAAGGGATTCCGCCAGAACTTTTTAATCAACTAAAATAACAAAGGAGAGAAATGTTAAAGTTAAGGTTATCAATGGGAGGAACAAAAAAAAGACCTGTTTACAAAATTGTTGTTGCAGATAGCAGGTTTCCAAGAGATGGAAGATTTATAGAGAAACTTGGTTTTTTTAATCCACTTTTACCTAAGGAGAAGAAGGAAAGAGTTGGTTTACAATCTGAGAGAATTAAATATTGGTTAAGCCAAGGTGCTAAACCGACTATGCGTGTAGCAAGAATTCTTGGAGAAAATCAATTAATGGAAATGCCAGCGAAAGGCAATAATCCTTTGAAGGCTGTTCCAAAAAAAGACAGAAAAAAAGAAGCTAAAGATGAAGCTCCTAAAGAGGGAGAGAAAAAAGCTGATGCTCCAAAGGAAGCACCTAAACAAGAAGAGAAAAAAGCTGATGCTCCAAAGGAAGCACCTAAACAAGAAGAGAAAAAATAAAAATGTTTATCGCTCAAGTATTTACTCTATATCCTGATTTTTTTCCTGGACCACTTGATAAAGGTTTGTATGGAAAAGCTATGGAAAAAAAAATATGGGATTTAAAAATTGTCGATATTAGGGAATATGCTTCGGATAAGCACAAAACAGTTGATGATACACCGTATGGTGGTGGATCAGGAATGCTTCTAAAGCCGGATGTTGTCGCAAAATCTTTAGATGCAAATATTAAAAATGGGGAGAAAATTTTTTACCTTTCCCCTAGGGGCAAAGTATTTAATCAAAATATTGCAAAAGAAATATCAAAAGAAAATAAAGTAAATCTAATTTGTGGACATTTTGAAGGTATCGATCAAAGAGTTTTAGATAATAGAGAAATAGAAGAAATAAGTATTGGTGACTTCGTTTTATCTGGAGGCGAGTCAGCTTCGTATGTTTTTTTAGATGCTATATTGAGATTGATACCAGGTGTAATTGGTAATGAGGAATCTAAAAACGAGGAAAGTTTTGAAAATGGTTTATTAGAGTATCCTCAGTATACAAAGCCTCAAATTTGGGAGGAAAAAAGCGTTCCAAATGTGCTTTTATCAGGCGATCATGCGAAAATTAAAGACTGGCGTTTAACTCAATCAAAGGCTATAACACGCCACCGAAGACCAGATTTATGGCAAAAATATAATAAAAAGAATTAAATTGATAAGCTTTAACATGAAAAATATTGAAGAAATTAACCAAGCAAATGTAAAAAAAATTGCTGCTGAAAAGAAACTTCCAGAGTTCTACACTGGCGATATAGTTAAAGTTGGAGTTAGAATTACTGAGGGAAAAAGAGATAGAATTCAGTATTTTGAGGGAGTTTGTATTGCAAAAAAAAATAGAGATATAAACTCTTCATTTACTGTGAGAAAAATATCTTTTGGTGAAGGAGTAGAAAGAACCTTTGCATTATATAGCCCCATAGTCGACTCAATCAAAGTTGTAAGGTCTGGAAAAGTAAGAAGAGCAAAATTATACTATCTAAGAGACAGAACTGGTAAATCTGCAAGGATAGCCGAGAAAATTAGAAAAAAGATAGGTATCGATGTTGAAACAAAACCGGAAACTGTAAATGAGGAAAATGTTGTGGTTTCTAAAGAAGATAAAATAGCAGAGAAAGAAACTTCCTCAACAGAGACAGCCAAAAAAGTTGAAAAAAAAACTGAAACTCCAAAAGCAGAAAGTCCAAAAGAAAATCTAAAAGACAAAAAATAATTTTTTTTCTGAATGTCTAAAACTTTATACGATAAAATCTGGGATGATCATCTTGTGCATACACAAGATGATGGAACATCTTTACTTTATGTTGACAGACATTTAGTTCATGAAGTTACTAGCCCGCAAGCATTTGAAGGATTGAGAAACTCTAATAGAAAAGTAAGACAACCAAATCTAACATTAGCTGTTGCAGATCATAACGTACCAACATCTGATAGATCTAAAGGAATTTCTGATGAAGAGTCAAAACTTCAAGTAGAAACTTTAGAAAAAAACTGTGATGAATTTGGAATAAAGCTTTTTGGAATGAATGATAAAAGACAAGGGATAGTTCATATAATTGGACCTGAGCAAGGATTTACACAGCCAGGAAGTATAATTGTTTGTGGAGATAGTCACACAGCAACTCACGGAGCTTTTGGATCTCTAGCTTTTGGTATAGGAACTTCTGAAGTAGAGCACGTATTAGCCACACAAACTTTGGTTCAAAAAAAATCAAAAAACTTTCGTATTAAAGTGGATGGAAAGTTGTCTATCGGCGTAACATCTAAAGATGTTATTTTACAGATCATTGGTAAAATTGGTACTGCAGGTGGAACTGGTTATGTGATTGAATATGCAGGAAGCCTAATCTCATCTCTAAGCGTAGAGCAAAGAATGACAATTTGTAATATGACTATTGAGGGAGGTGCAAGAGCAGGATTAATCGAGCCAGATGAAAAAATATTTAATTATTTAAATGGCAGACCAATGTCTCCTAAAAAAGAAAATTGGGATAAAGCATTAGATTATTGGAGTAAATTAAAATCTGATGGTGATGCTGATTTTGATAAAGAAGTTACTTTAGATGGAAAAGATATTATGCCAATGGTAACATGGGGAACATCTCCACAAGATGTCATATCTATAGATGGAAGGATACCAAATCCAGAAAACGAAGCGGATGAGGATAGAAAAAATTCAATAGAGAGATCATTAAAATATATGGGTTTAAAACCTGGCACAGCTATAAAGGATGTTAAAATAGATAAAGTTTTTATCGGAAGTTGTACAAATGGTAGAATTGAGGACCTAAGAGATGCAGCGAAAATTGTTAAGAATAAAAAAGTAGCACAACATGTATATGCTATGGTAGTTCCTGGCTCTGGACTGGTGAAACAACAGGCTGAACAAGAAGGTTTAGATAAAGTCTTCAAAGATTCAGGTTTTGATTGGAGAGAGCCCGGATGTTCTATGTGCTTAGCTATGAATGCTGATAAATTGAAACCTGAAGAAAGATGTGCATCTACTTCAAATAGAAATTTTGAAGGACGCCAAGGTAGAGGTGGGAGAACACATCTTGTAAGTCCTGGAATGGCTGCAGCAGCAGCAATATCAGGATCTTTAGACGATGTGAGAAAATATCAAAATTAAATGCAAAAATTTAAAACCATAAAAAGTATACCCGCATATCTTCCGATAGTTAATATTGATACGGATATGATAATTCCTAAGCAGTTTTTGAAAACCATTAAAAGAACAGGTTTAGGAAAAAATTTATTTTATGAAATGAGATATAATGAGAAAGGAGTACCAATTGAAGATTTTATTTTAAATAAAAGCCCGTTTAATAATTCAGAGATTTTAATTGCTGGAAAAAATTTTGGTTGTGGTTCCTCACGAGAACATGCACCATGGGCATTACTTGATTTTGGAATAACTTGCGTTGTCAGTTCAAGTTATGCAGATATTTTCTACAATAATTGTTTTAAAAATGGAATTTTACCAATTGTACTTCCAGAAGCAAAAATAAAAGAACTCTCTGAATATTCAAAAAGAAAAGAGGAAATTATTGTAAATCTTGAAGAACAAAAAATTACTTTTGGAAATAATGAGATTGACTTTGAAATAGATCAATTCAAAAAGAAGTGTTTGCTTGAGGGTTTAGATGATATCGCTCTTTCATTAGAAAAAAATCCAAAAATTACTGAATTTGAAAAAAAATTATCCTCAAACAAGCCGTGGATTTTTAATGATTAAAGTAAAGAAAAGAAAAATCTTACTATTACCTGGAGATGGAATAGGTCCAGAAGTTGTATCGGAAGTAAAAAAAATAATTAATTGGTTTAATAGTAAAAGATCCTTAGATTTTGAAACAGATGAAGATCTTGTAGGTGGTGCTGCCTATGATAAACATGGAACACCTATCACTGATGAGGTGTTTTATAAAGCACTTGAAAGTGAGGCAGTTATTTTAGGTGCAGTCGGCGGTCCCAAATGGGATAACTTAGATTTTTCAAAAAAACCCGAAAGAGCGTTATTAAAATTGAGAAAAGAATTAAAATTATTTGCTAATCTAAGACCAGCAATTTGTTTTAGTCAGCTTGTAGAAGCATCGAGCCTTAAACCCGAAATTGTTTCTGGACTTGATATTATGATAGTTAGAGAGCTTACAGGTGGAATCTATTTTGGGGAGCCAAGAGGAATTAAGCCTATAGATAACGGCGAAAGAAAAGGCGTTAACACTCATACATATACCTCAAGTGAAATTGCAAGAGTAGCAAGAGTTGCTTTCGATTTAGCAAAAAAAAGGAATAACAAAGTAACGTCGTGTGAAAAATCTAATGTTATGGAGGCCGGGCAATTATGGAAAGAAGAAGTTGCAGAAATTCACAAAAACGAATTTAAGGAGGTCAAACTCGAGCACATGTTGGCTGATAACTGTGCTATGCAATTATTAAGAAACCCAAAACAGTTTGACGTAATTGTAACAGATAATCTATTCGGAGATATACTTTCTGATGAAGCTGCGATGTTAACAGGATCTCTTGGTCTTTTGCCATCAGCTTCCCTAGGAGCTAAAGATAAAAATGGAAAAATGAGATCAATGTACGAACCTGTTCATGGTTCTGCCCCAGATATAGCAGGGAAAAATCTTGCAAATCCAATTGCAACAATTTTAAGTTTTTCTATGGCGTTAAGGTATTCTTTAAATTTGGAAAAAGAAGCTAAAGAACTTGATTTAGCAGTGCAAAGCGTTTTGGACATGGGATTAAGAACAAAAGATATATATTCTAAGGGAAATAAGGAAGTTTCAACTAGTGAAATGGGAGATGCAATTATTGCGCAATTGCAAAAATAAATAATTTCACATATTTTATAGCTATTAAAAATTATGACTACTTATACAGCACCAATTGAAGATATGATGTTTCTCTATGAAAAGTTGAGAAATAACAAAAACTATAATGAGATTGAAAAATATAAAGAAATAACTCCAGATTTAGTTAAAGATATATTAGATGAGGCGGCTAAAATTAATCAAAATATTATTTTACCATTAGCTAAAGCAGGGGATGAGAATCCAGCAGTGCTTGAAAATGGTGTTGTAAGAACACCTCCAGGCTATAAAGAAGCGTACAGTAAATTTATTGCGGATGGATGGATGTCTTTATCTTGTGATCCAAAATATGGTGGTCAAGGGATGCCCAAAACAGTTAGTGCCTTTTTTGATGAAATGCTTTCTTCGGCAAGTTTAGCTTTTAAGCTTTATACAGAACTCACATTAGGTGCCTATAATTGTATTCGTCACCATGCATCTGATGATATAAAAAACATGTATTTACCAAAAATGGTTGAGGGAAAATGGAGTGGAACAATGTGCCTTACAGAACCAGTTTGCGGCACTGATCTTGGAATCCTGAAGACAAAAGCGCATGAGCAAGAAGATGGCACATATAAAATTTCAGGTCAAAAAATATTTATTACATCTGGTGATCATGATTTAACTGAAAATATTATACACCTAGTTCTTGCAAGAGCTTCTGACTCACCTTCGGGAACTAAAGGCATTAGTTTGTTTCTTGTTCCAAAATATATTGTTAAAGAAAATGGATCAGTTGGTCCAAAAAACGGTATTTCCACAGGATCAATAGAAAACAAAATGGGAATAAAAGGATCTGCAACTTGTGTTTTAAATTTTGATGAAGCAACTGGATATATGATTGGACCAAAAAATAAAGGACTTAATTCAATGTTCACTATGATGAACTTAGAAAGAATAATTGTAGGAATTCAAGGCTTAGGACTTTCAGAGATTGCCTATCAAAACTCATTAAATTATGCTAAAGAAAGAAAGCAAGGCAAAAGTAATTCCAACAAGTCTCAAAATGGAAGTGCAGACTTGATTATAGAACACGCAGATATCAGAAGATCATTACTTAATATGAAATCAATTATCGAGGGTGAAAGAGCCTTATGTTTTTGGTTATCTCAACAAACTGAAGTTAGTCTAAATCACAATGAGCAAAAAATAAAACAGGAAGCCTCAGATTTAGTTTCGCTAATGACACCAGTTGTAAAATCTCTATTTTCAGATTTAGGAATGGAAATAACAAGTGACGCTATGCAAATTCATGGAGGCTATGGTTATACAAAAGATCAGGGTATAGAACAGCTTTATAGAGATAACAGAATTACACCAATTTACGAAGGTACCAACTCAGTTCAGGCTATAGATCTAGTTTTTAGAAAACTTATAAATAAAAATGGAGATATTGTTGAAAATTACATCAATATTTTAAGAAAAGATATAGAAACAGAAAGTTCAGAATTAAAACCCTACCAAGAAAAATTAAAAATTTATTTAGAAAAACTTATTGATTTTACTACTTGGATTAAAGAGAAGATTAAGGACTCAAAAGATGATGCTAATGCTGCATCTAATGATTATTTAAAAGTTCTCGGTTATGTTGCACTAGGTCATTCATGGTTGAAGGTTTTAGAGGTTAGTTTTAAAGAAGTATCAAATAATAAAAAATTCTATGAAGATAAAATACAAACAGCTAAATTTTATTTTCATAGAGTGCTACCAAGAGTAGAGAGTCATTATTCTAGTGCAATTTCTGGTAGTGGTTACATAATGGATTTTAAATTTAATTAATTAATGAATCATTACGAGACAAATCTTGATAAAAACAAGGCCAATCATGTACCTTTGACCCCTCTTACATTTTTAAATAGAGCGAAAGATATTTATCCAAATTATGAAGCAATTATTTATGAAGATAGAAAATATACCTGGATGCAGGTTTATAAAAGGTGCCTTAAATTTGCAAGCGCGTTAGAAAAAATAGGAATTAAAAAAGGAGACACAGTTTCATTCTTAGCTTTTAACACTCCTGAGATTTTCGAAGCACATTATTCAGTCCCGATGACTGGTGCAATTCTTAATACAATTAATATTCGTTTAGATGCCAAAACAATTGCATATATTTTAGAACACAGTGAAGCTAAAGTATTAGTTGTTGATAGACAATTACATACAGAAGTTAAAAAAGCTTTATCCACTTTGAATAAAAAAATTACTATAATCGACATACATGATAAATATGCTGATCAATCTAAGTTAGAAAAAATTGGTGATCTAGAATATGAGGAATTCCTTAATTCTGGAGACGAAAATTATAAGTGGAGAATGCCGGATGATGAGTGGGAAGCAATTACACTTAGTTATACTTCAGGGACAACAGGAAACCCTAAAGGAGTAGTTTATCATCATAGAGGTTCATATTTAATGTCAACAGGAAGCGCTACGGCATGGAATATGCCAAACAGATTAAATTTTTTAACTATTGTTCCTATGTTTCATTGTAATGGATGGTGTTATCCATGGACTGTACCAATGTTAAATGGAAGAACAATTTGTTTAAGAAATATTGATGTCAAAAAAATATTTGAATTAATAGATAAATATAATGTAACTCACTTTGGTGGTGCTCCTATAGTATTAAATATGATTACAGGTGCTCCAGAATCAGACAGAAAAAAATTAAAAAATAAAGTTTATGTTCTCACTGCAGGCGCACCTCCTCCAAGCATAATTTTCAAAAAAATGAAAAGTTTGGGTTTTGAGGTTATGCATGTTTACGGTCTAACCGAAACCTATGGTCATGTAACACAATGTGCTTGGAATGATGACTGGAATGCATTTGAAGAAGAAAAACAAAATGAGATAAAAGCAAGACAAGGAGTAAGATATCCAAACACTGAAGGTGTTACAATTATGGATCCTGAAACCATGAAAGAAGTTCCAAGAGATGGAAAAACCATTGGAGAAATAATGATAAGAGGAAATGTTGTTATGAAAGGATATTTTAAAGATAAAGATGCAACTGATAAAGCAATGAAGGATGGATGGTTTCACTCAGGAGATTTAGCAGTAATGCATCCAGATGGTTATATAAAAATACAAGATAGATCAAAAGACATAATTATTTCTGGGGGTGAAAATATTTCATCTATTGAAATTGAAAATACATTAGCCAAACATCCTTCAGTGTCAATTGCTGCGGTAGTGGCAAAACCGGATGAAAAATGGGGAGAAGTACCGTGCGCATTTATAGAAGCTGTAAAAGATAAACCAACGACAGAAAAAGAATTAATTGATTTTTGTAAAGAAACACTTGCAAAATTTAAAGTTCCAAAAAAAATTGAATTTTGTGAATTACCAAAAACATCTACAGGAAAAATCCAAAAGTTTGAACTAAGAAAAAAGGCCAAGGAGCTAAACTGAATTTAGAGGTAGACAATAAAAATGTGTTTATCTCTACAGGAGGTATGGATATTGATAAGTCTAAACCAACAATACTTTTGATGCATGGAAGCGGACTAACACATATTGTTTGGTCTCTTCACGAACAATTTTATGCTTCTCACGGATTTAATGTTTTATCAGTAGATTTACCTGGTCATGGAAACTCAGATGGTCCTTCGATAAAATCAATAGAAGAAATATCTGATTGGGTTGTAGGTTTAATTAATAAATTAGATTTGAAAAAAGTTAATTTTATTGGTCATTCCCAAGGTTGTCTAATTGGAATTGATTTTGCATCAAAATATCCAAAATTAATAAATAAATTAGTTCTTGTTGCAGGTTCTTATATGCTGCCAGTAAATCAAGATTTGTTGGATTTAGCAGAAGCAGGCGATGATAAAGCGATTCATTTAATGATGAAATGGGGATATGAAGGTTCAAAAGCCTTTATTGGAGGAAATCCAGTAAAAAAAATTATCAATTCAACACGAGAAATTCGAGAAATTTTGTCTGTAGACTTAAGCGCTTGTAACAACTATAAAGCCGGAAAAGAATCTCTAGATAAAATAGAATGTCCAACTCTATGTATATTTGGAGATTTAGACAAAATGGTGCCTCTCAAAGTAGGAAATAAAATGGCTGAAATTATAAAAAATTCACAAGTAAAAGTAATTCAAAACTGTGGTCATATGATTATTTATGAGAAAGCTTTTGAGATGAGAAAACTAGTTAAAGAATTTTTATTGAATTAATGAGTAATTTTTATATTGCAAAATCAAGAAGGCTTAGAGGAACAAAATACACCTCAAGAGTTGAGAAACAAGGCGTAACTCATTACACAGTCTATAATCATATGCTTTTACCAGCTGCATTTGGACCACTCGATAAATTATATCATCATCTTAAAGAACATGTTCAAGTTTGGGACGCTGCAGTACAAAGACAGCTTGAAATTTCAGGGAAAGACTCGGCTAAACTTGTGCAACTAATGACTTGTAGAGATTTATCAAAATCAAAAGTTGGCAGATGTTATTATTGTCCAATAATTGATGACAACGCTGGATTAATTAACGATCCTGTGGTTTTAAAACTTTCGGATACACGCTGGTGGATATCATTATCAGATTCTGATGTTGGACTATTTGCAAAAGGACTTGCAATAGGAAGAAATTTTGATGTTAAAATCTCAGAGCCTGATGTAGATATATTTTCAGTTCAGGGACCAAAATCATTTAAATTAATGGAAAAAGTTCTAGGTCCTAAAATTACTCAATTAAAGTTTTTCGGTTTTGATTACTTTGAATTTGGTGGAGCAAAACATCTTATTGCTAGATCAGGATGGTCTAAACAAGGTGGCTACGAAGTCTATATGGAGCATACTGAAGCTGGATTAGCTTTATATGATAAATTATTTGAGGTTGGTGACGAATTTAATTTAAAACCAGGATGCCCAAACTTAATTGAAAGGATAGAAAGTTCGTTGTTATCTTACGGAAATGATATGGATTTAGGCGATAACCCATATGAATGTGGATTTGATAATTATATTAATCTTGATAACGATATTGAATTTTTAGGAAAAGAAGCACTTAAGAGAATAAGATCTGAGGGTGTTAAGAAAAAACTAATGGGAGTAAAACTTGATATCGATAATATTTCCGTTACTGGATCAATGAATTTGTATGATAGTAAAAATGAAATAATTGGCGAACTTAGGTCAGGATCATATAATCCAATGTTTAAACAAGCGATTGGAATAGCTATGATCAAAAAACCTTACTTTAAACCTTCTCAAGAATTTAAGGTCAAAATAAACGGTAAAAACGTAAGCGGAAAAGTTTGCGATTTACCTTTCATTTAGTATAAATTCACAAAATATACTATGAATATTGCAATCGTCGGAGCTACCGGAAATGTAGGAAGAAAGATCCTTGAAGTTTTAGAAAAAAAAAATTTTAAGGTAGATAATTTATATCTATTAGCTTCAAGTAAAAGTTTGGGATCATCTTTAAATTTTAAAGGCGAAGATATTAAAATTGAACTACTAGATGATTTTGATTTTTCAAAAGTTGATTTGACTTTCTTTTCTGCAGGTGGAAAAATTTCAGAAAAGTTTGCCCCAAAAGCCGCTAAAAATTCTATTGTGGTTGATAACTCTAGTTTCTTTAGGATGGACCCAGAGGTTCCACTAATAGTACCACAAGTGAATCCAAATGACATGAAGAATATACCAAAAAATATAATTGCTAATCCCAATTGTTCTACTGCTCAGTTGGTGATAGTTCTAAAACCACTTCATGATTCATATAAAATAAAAAGAGTTGTTGTATCTACATATCAATCAACATCAGGTGCAGGAAAAGCACCGATGGATGAAATGGTTGAACAAACAATGGCTATAATAAATAGTAAAAAAGTTTCTTCAGAAAATTTTACCAAACAAATAGCTTTTAACGCAATACCCCACATAGATGCTTTTGCAGAAGATGGATACACAAAAGAAGAATTAAAGATGACACGCGAAACAAAAAAGATTTTAGATGATAAAATTGAACTAACAGCAACATGTGTGAGAATTCCAGTAAAAGTTTCTCATGCAGAGTCTGTTAATATTGAATTTGAAAAACCTTTTACTGTAAAAAAAATAAGTGAAACTCTAAATAACTCACCAGGTTGTAAAGTTTTTGATAAAAGAGAAAATGCAGGTTACATTACCCCAGTAGATGCAGAAGGTAAAAATGAGACTTTTGTCTCAAGAATAAGAGAGGATAATTCAAAAAATAATTCTTTGAATTTATGGATTGTTTCAGATAACTTATTAAGAGGTGCGGCTCTTAACGCTGTAGAAATTGCAGAAACATATTTTAGGATGGGAAAATGAAAAATGACAATCCATTATCACCACATATTCAAATATATAACTGGCACATATCTTCTTTAGTCTCAATTTCACACCGAATTACAGGAATAATAAACTTTGTATCCTTAACTTTGATATGTTTCTGGGTTTCCTATTTGGTTTTAGGAAAAGATAACTATGAACTTGTATTTGTTTTTTTGAATTCTTTTTTTGGGAAATTTTTAATCTTGGGAATTGTTTGGTCTTTTTCTTTTCAAATATTAAGTGAAATAAGACATTTGTTTTGGGACTACGGCATTGGATTTGATCTAAAAATTGCAAATATCACAGGGTCATTAGTGATAGTTGGTTCATTTATATTAACTATTTTAATTTACATATTAGGAAAAAACTTTTTACTATGATTTCTGCAACAAAAAAGTGGATATTTCTAAAGTTGAGTGCTGTAGTTATGTTGCCTCTGATGATCTGGTTTATATTTCAATTGGTATCTATATATAGTATGGGTTTTGATGACATTAATTCTTTTTTTGTAAAGCAACCAAATAAGTTATTATTCTCTTTATTTGTAATAATTACTTACTTTTACTCAGCATTAAGCATAAGTGAGGTATTTGAGGATTATATAACGAATGAAAAAATAAAAAATGTCGCAAACAAAACACTCTATTTATTTGCTATTATAATGCCAATTTTTACAATATTTATATTATACAAACTAAGTTTATGAGCAGTTACAAAATAATAGATCATGAATACGATGTTGTAGTTTTGGGTGCAGGAGGATCCGGACTTAGAGCTGCAGTTGGATTAAGTGAAGCTGGATTAAAGACAGCATGTATTTCAAAAGTATTTCCAACACGTAGTCATACATCTGCAGCGCAAGGAGGTATTTCGGCAGCATTAGGAAATATGGGCGAAGACGATTGGAGATGGCATATGTATGATACTGTTAAAGGATCTGATTGGTTGGGAGATCAAGATTGTATAGAGTATCTTTGTAAAGAAGCACCAAGAGCAGTTTTAGAGCTTGAAAAATATGGAGTGCCATTTAGCAGAACAGAAGATGGTAAAATTTATCAAAGACCATTTGGTGGTATGACAAAAAATTATGGAAATGGAACTGTGCAGAGAACTTGTGCAGCAGCTGATAGAACAGGTCATGCAATTTTACACACACTTTATGGTCAAGCTTTGAAACACAACACTGAATTTTTTATTGAATATTTTGCATTGGATCTATTGATGAAAAATGGTGAGTGCAAAGGACTGATAGCATGGAACTTAAATGATGGAACAATTCATAGGTTCAGATCGCATATTACAATTATTGCAACTGGTGGATATGGCAAAGTTTACTATTCAGCAACTTCAGCTCACACTTGCACTGGAGATGGAAATGCAATGGTTTTAAGAGCTGGATTGCCACTTCAAGATATGGAATTTGTACAATTTCATCCCACAGGTATTTATGGTCATGGAACTTTAATTTCTGAAGGTGTTAGAGGTGAGGGAGGATATTTAGTAAACTCTAAGGGTGAAAGATTTATGGAAAAATACGCGCCTAAAGCAAAAGATCTTGCTTCCAGAGATGTTGTAAGTAGATCAATCGCAGTCGAAATTAATGAAGGCCGTGGTGTCGGCAAGGATAAAGATCATGTTCATTTACATTTAAATCATTTAGACCAAAAAGTAATTGAGGACAGATTGCCAGGTATCTCAGAAGCCTCAAGACTTTTTGCAAACGTTGATGTAACTAAGGAACCAATTCCAGTAGTGCCAACAGTTCATTATAATATGGGTGGAATACCTACTAATTATAAAGCAGAGGTAATAACAATGAATGGATCAGAAAAAACTGTTCCTGGACTTATGGCAATCGGCGAGGCAGCTTGTGTTTCTGTTCATGGTGCAAATAGATTAGGATCAAATTCTTTAATCGATTTAGTTGTATTTGGCAGAGCAGCAGCAAAAAGAGCCGCTGAACTTGTAAAACCTGGTATGAAACATGAAGACATTCCTCAAAGTGAAACAGATAAATGCTTAGATAGATTTGATAAATTAAGAAACTCTAAGGGATCTAATCCCACTGCAGAATTAAGATTAGCTATGCAAAAAACTATGCAATCAAAATGTGCAGTATTTAGGACTGAAAAAACTTTAACAGAAGGTGTAAATGAAATTAGAAAACCTTTTGAAGGTATGGAAAATATTTCTGTAAAAGATAATTCATTGATTTTTAATACAGATTTGGTTGAAACACTTGAATTTGATAATTTGATTAGACAGGCAATCACAACTATGGACTCTGCATATAGTAGAAAAGAGAGCAGAGGGGCTCATGCAAGAGAAGATTTTCCAAAAAGAGATGACAAATCTTTTATGAAACATACCCTGTCTTGGTGTGATGG
>ENA-OSEY01001002-OSEY01001002.1-marine-metagenome-genome-assembly--contig:-NODE-1002-length-19976-cov-6.202271_pt1 | contig 19976 bp, 25 predicted proteins | sample MGYA00248465_ERZ534230 | MGnify/ENA primary metagenome ERZ534230 (study PRJEB26409, sample SAMN06344110) | marine metagenome | isolation source: Sea water from surface | place: Atlantic Ocean:Southern...
AATGTAGATTTTCAAACAGTTGTGATGACTAACATGATGAAACTTGCAGCAAGATACCCTGATGGTAAGTTTGATATTGAAAAATCAGAAGTCCGCAAGGAAGGAGACATCTAATCCTTACCCCTCACTAAATAAGTGGGGGGTTTTTAAATATTTTCATGGCTAAACTAGCATTCGATCAACTTTTCCGTAACGGGAAACCATATATGAAAAGAGACGATGTGTTGATAGATCGTATTGCTAATGGAAAGTTGTTTGAGTTGTCAGATAATAGAGGATATTTAAAAGTATTTGATATTGTAGTAAGGTTTCAAGATGGTAGTGAGTCAAAGTATAAGAGTTCAGATTTAAGCAATGAAAGCGTAGTAAGGATATTAAAAGCAGAGATGCTTAGTTGTGCTAATCAAAAAGGTGGTAAGAAAAAGATATTATTAACAGGGTCACAGAGTGATCATGATGACTCACTAATAGCAACATATAGTTTAACAGATCTAGAGAAGACTCATCATTTTGGTGGACAAAAACTTGGTGGACCTAAAGTAAACTTAGGAAATTTATATGAAGCAGACCTAGCAAATAGTTTTAATAATTTTGTAGATCATGGTGGAAAGTATCCTGATCATGTTACAACCATATTAAAAGCTATATGTCATGCTGAACCTGGAACTTGTTTCATCAGTGCGAAGCAAGAGGGTGGTGCTAATAAACCAAGACCCATGAGAGAAACTAATGGTGCTTTCTACATTTCAGCAGAAGGTAAGAATACAAAAGATATAGGTAAGACAGTAACAGATATTACATTAACAATAGCAAAACCTGGTGGTCAAGGAAAAAAGAAAATATATTTATCAGTCAAATTTGGTAGTACACTATCATTTTTTAACATAGGTGTAAGAGGTGGAGGTAGAGATGCACTATCAATATTCCCTAAACAAAATTTACAAGAAGGTAATCTACCACAGATGGGAAAAGATTACTTAGATATGTTCAACATTGATCATCAGAAATTTTTAGATATATTTCAGAAATATGATCCTAATGATAAAACTCCTACTGTAGATAACTATAAAGAATCGTATCAGATTACAGGAACAGCAAAGAAAAACTTAGAAAATTTCTGTGCTAGTGGTATTGGATATGGTTATTGGATGGTCCATTATGATGGTAGTTCTCTTCATTGCTATGAAGTTAACAAGACTTTTATGGAACGTGCTAGTAAATTATCCAGTAGTAAAATAGATATAGATTATGGTGGATCTCAAGGATATGGTAAGAGAGTTAACATAAATTTCTCCACCCAAGAATATGATTTTAGTTTCAATATTAGATCTAAGTCTGGTTCTGAAGTATATCCTACACACAGCAACGGAGATTATTTTAAGAAGTAATGGCTAACATCAAACAACTTAAACACTTAGAACATTTGGAAGATGAGATGCTCAACTATGGAGTTGAGGGATGTAAGGCAGCAGTTTCTTTTCTTGAGGAACTGAGGAAGATGCTTGGTCATCAGGAAAGTAGTGGTTTTATGCAAACTAAATGGGATGGTGCTCCTGCTGTAATATGTGGAGTGCATCCATATACAAAAAGATTTTTTGTAGGAACTAAATCTGTATTCAATAAAGAGAATCCTAAAATATGCTTCTTTAATGAAGACATAGATACATTTTATGAGGGTGACCTTGCTGAAAAGTTGAAAGCATCTCTAAAATATTTCAAAGAACTAGAGATTGAGGGTGTAGTGCAAGGTGACTTGATGTTTACTTCTAAAGATTTAAGAAATGAAACCATTAACGGAGAAAAATTATACACATTTAGACCTAATACGATTACCTATGGTGTTCCTGTGCATCATGATCTTGGAACAAAAGCGAGCAGAGCAAAAATCGGCGTAGTATTTCATACACATTATACAGGTGATGACCTTGCTACTATGCAGGCAAGGGCAGGTGCTGATGTTAAGGACTCTAATGACGTGTTTATCATAAAAAATGATACACCTATGCATAAAGTTGGTATGAGTCGTGTCGAGATGAACAAGTTTGACCAGTCAATCCAAAAAATTGAACGTATGTGTAGGGAATCTGGTGATTTCTTGAATGAATTGGTTGATGCTCAAGGTAAAACTGGTGACGCAAAGTTTCATATCTCTTCTTTCTTAAAACCTTTCTTCAATGATGAGATTAAAAACGCTAGATCAATAGGAAATGTATCACAGACTCTAGAAAATCTTGCTAATTTTTATCATGCAAAAACATCAAAAGAATTAGCAAAGATTAAAACAGAAAAAAACCTTGTTGCTAAGAGAAATCTTGTATATAAGAGTGAAAACTATCTCATGGAGAATGAGACTAAATTTAAAGCGATGCTTTCTCTCTATAAAGAGTTGCAAGAAGTAAAGCAAATGGTTATAGATAAACTCGATCACCTAGAAAAGTTCAGAACATTTGTTCAAACTGAGAATGGGTATAAGGTTACTACTCCTGAGGGATATGTTCTTCATAAAGATGGAAGTATGATTAAGTTCGTCAACCGTTTGGAGTTTGCATTTAATAACTTTACTCTACAGAAACAATGGCGTTAGATGGAAAGGTTTGCTACTTTACATTTGGTAGGTTTCAACCACCTACCACTGGTCATGCTGAGAGTTTTAATAGTGTAAAGCGTGCAGCAGGGACAAATGATTATTTGCTTTATATCTCACAGAGTGTTGATACAAAAGGTAGTAATCCTCTTCCTCCTGAGGTAAAATTGTCTTATATGAATAAGATGTTTCCGCAACATAGAGGTAAAATTATCTCTGGACCTAGAGATCCAGTAGCAATTATGCAAGATCTAATGATGAGAGGATATGATGAAGTTCATTTTCTAGTAGGATCTGATAGAGTTAACGCTATGAAGTTCCTACATAGATATAATGGTACTGAATATTCTTTTCGTAAAATTTATATTGAATCTTCTGGTAGCAGGGACGCGGACGGAGATACATTTGCTATCTCTGGAACTAAAATGAGACGTGCTGCTAATGATGGAGACTTTAAGGCATTTCGCCAAGGGATTCCTAGGTCACTATCAGATCAAGATACAAGAAAATTGATGCGAGAAATTGCTAATAGACTACCCGCTAACTTTAAATGAAAACTTTTAAAGATATAAAAGAACAAGCACTCAGACAGAATTTCCGTAAAGGTAATGTCTTTACTGAAGGGAAGACTGTTATGAATGTAAACACTGGTGCAAAAGGAAAAATCATTCGCACTGGTCCAAACTATGTAATTTGTGTGACTGAAAGTAATGAGATGTTCCGCGCATGGGTGCGAGACATCAGGGAAGTCAACGAAGTTATAAATAAACCAAGGAGAACACTATTTTTTACTCATGGACAAGCCAACACCGTCAACATCAGTGCGACATAACGACGCATTTTCTGAATCAATTATAGACTCTTATAAAAAATGGATGGATGGTGATACATTCCAACAGTCCACTGTAGAAGAAGAGAAAGTCGAGACACCTATTGGTTCTTACGAGAAACCTGCTTTTGATACAGGCACTATTCCTACTTGTGATAAGTCAAAAGAGAAAGGTGACGATGTTTCTAGTAAAGATCCTAAGGCAAATGCGGGTGCTCCAGATCCTGCAACTGCACTTGTAGGTTCTATGACTATAGGACAAGGATCTGCTTCTGGTGGTGTTCAACAATCCCATGGTGCTGAAATTCGCGATACTACAAAACTAGTAGCAAGAGAGGAAGCAGAAAATGTTGAGGAAGGAAAGAAAGGACTCTACGCAAACATCCACGCAAAGAGAAAGAGAGGAGAATCTCCTGCGAAACCTGGCTCCAAAGACTATCCAGCAAAGGATGCGTTTAAAAAGGCTGCAAGAACTGCTAAAGAAGAGGTATCCTTCGAGTTAGATGGAGAACTTTATATCTTCGAGAGAGAAGTTATTGAAGAAGGTAGCATGAAGCAAGCACGTAAGAACGTTGGTGCATCTACATGTTGGAAAGGATATAAAGCACAAGGAACTAAGAAAAAAGGTGGTAAGACTGTTCCTAACTGTGTAAAAGAATCACATAAAGTCAAGTGTCCTGAGTGTAAAGGTGAAGGTTGTAACCACTGCGACGACAAAGGTTATCATCTTAAAGAGTATTTTGTCTCTGATATGAGAGAATATTTTGAGAAAGTTGATGGTAAGATGGTTAAGAAGCACAACTGTGCTAAGAAAGTTAAGTATAAGAAAGAAGAGTATGATGTAATTCATGGTGAGCACACTCTTTTAGAAGATGGAACTGTAACTCATTATGATATTATGAGTGAGCATGGTACAATTATCCATAACGTTCCTGTTGAGGAATTAGAAGTGACTGTTGAGGGAATGCATGAGCATTTTGTTAACGATGCTAAGAATCGTGAGGTTTTTGGTGAGAAACTTGATCCAGTTGGTAAGGCAGATGCTGATATCGACAACGATGGTGACGTAGATAAGTCAGATAAGTACCTACATGCTCGTCGTAAGAAGGTTACTAAGATCATCGCTGCTAAGAATAGATCCTCAAAAAAGTAACTGAGGCTTGCGAGTGCGACGACAAGCCTAAACGTAAAAAAGGGAAGACAGTCGAGGTAATGCCTGAGATTGACGATGGGAAAGACCCTAATAAACCTAAGAAAACAAAGGATATTTACGTCAAAGAAGAGGCACCGAAGGGAAAAAAGTATGAGCGTATGATCAAACACATCAAAAGATCATACGCAAAAGATGGTAAACTGACGAAGGATGAAAAATCCATCGCGTACGCTACTGCATGGAAACATAAGAACAAGAATAAATAAACATGTAAACTATGTGAATTTTAATCATGCTATCATTCCTACTACCATTTGCATCTAAAATTGTATCAGATGCAGTAAACAAAATTCCTGATGATTCAGAGTTGGGAGAAAAGTTAATTGACTTATGTCTAGTCATCCTTGGAAAAGCGGTAAAACTTACCAAAACAGACATGGACGACAAGTTATTGGAGACAGTTAAGGCTGCATTAGCAACCAGAGACTAAGTTTTATAAATAAAATACAGAAAATAATACGAGAAAACCATGCCAATCCTCGGACTCATTGACGCTGCAACGTTTAGTAATGCAGTCGGCGTCACTAGCGGATCAGCAACCGTAACAAAAAACGCTGCAGATTCTATCGACGCGGGCGACATTATTGAACTCAGTGGAGTTCGTTATTTCGTTAACAGTGTAGATAGTACAACTCAGATTACTCTGGGTACAAACTATGCGGCAGCAACAAATGCTTCTCTAGCAGGTGCTGTTCGTCGTACTGCTCCTAAAGCACTCGCTGACTACGTTTTACGTGGTGGTGATTCACAATCAACTAACGTGCAAATTCTTGGAGTAAGTCTCACAGAGGCACAACTCGCAGAAAACAAAGCTCGTGGTATCTCAGGACCTGGATGGTGGGCATACAGAACTTATACTGATGCAGCAGGTAGCACTCGCCATAAGGCAGAATGCATTGCTTCATTCAAAGATGGTTCTCAGGTAAGTGGTGACGCTACTGATGACGCAGTAGTCGGTGACGTTACTTCTGTTATCACTATTGGTACACAACCTGCTAATCAGGATACCTCTGGTGGTGCTGCAACATTTACCGTTGTTGCTTCTTCTACAGGTGCAGGTGCTTCACTCACCTATCAATGGCAGAAGTATGACGCTGCTGGATCTGCATTCGTCGATGTTTCTGGTGCAAACGCTGCTTCTCTTGCCCTTACAGGTCAGCAAGCTGCTGATTCTGGAGACAAGTATAGAGTTAAAGTAAATAACTCTATTGGTGGTGTTGAGGTAATTTCTGCTGAAGCAACACTAACATTCGTTAACTAATATGAATGAAATTTGACGAACTAAATCATGAAAACTGGATGCTCTTTGCTATCAAGCACTACGACAATCCACTATCTGTAACTTATGAGGACTTTGAGGAAGATCTCAAACGTTTCAAATATATCAAACGATTACTCAGGAGATATGAAACCTCAGGTGACTTCAAAGTCCATCTCATATTGAACCATATCATTATTCTTTATAATGCATTTGGTGACGCGGCGACACCGCTTTTGTTTTATAAAATTGATGCAAACCATTGGTCTATTCTTAGGGCATTTATGCAATTCTTGGATAGACTACCCCCCTCGCTAAATACTGATATAGACGAAGAATGTCTAAGGCAACTGAACCTAATCTAAATGAAATGATCGCTGGAGACGGCGCTCATCTTTCGATGCCGCCAGCATTCGTATTTGTTAATCCGAAATCTGCTCGGAAATATAAGAAAGCGAATCAAGATAAAGTTGATGGACGTACCAAAGGTGCCCGTCAAATGCTCTCACGTATCACCAACCGTAAGAAAATGAAGGAAGAATTAGAAAAACAAACTATTTCTGAATATGGAGTTCCCTCAGAGACTGAGAGAGCTCAAAAGCAGATTGGTCAAATGAAAAAACTGAAGCGTCAGAAGGCACTTCAGGACAAGAAGTCATCTGCAAAGAAGTCTATGCAGGATAAGACATCTGAAATGGACGTGTTAATGAAAGCACGTTTGTCTGACTTTAAGAAGAAAGCTTCTTCACAGACAAAGAAACTACAAAAAAATTCTGTCGAACCAGAAGGAAACATTATTATGGAGAATCAAACTATGGACGCAATGGACATTGCACTACAAGTTGCAACCTCAGAAATGACTGGAACAGTTGGAGAAACAGATTTTGCTAAGATCACTTTTGGTGATGGATCTCAACAGAATCTAGATAATTTCTCTGCTAAAAAAATTGCTGCTTGCTACGCACAACTTGAAGGCGAGAAGCAAGATCAGTATCGTTATATGTTGAATAAAGATGCTGCTACATTCCAGTCAGCATTAGATTTTGCTATCAGAAACATCTAATTTAGGAAAATACAATGGCGTTCGGGGTCGGCAAAAATATAGCAGTTCTTGAGAGCAAACTAGATATTTACGAAGACCTTTCTCAGCAAATGCTAGAGAAGTTAGAACGTGCTGTGGGTGAAATATCATCAAACAGTAACAAAATAGCTATTATTTTAGAACGTCATGAGAATCGTTTGGATGGAATGGAAAGTTCCGACCAACTGATCATTAAGATGATCGAAGAAATGAAGGAGAATCATTCAAAGGACAATGAGATTCTCCATAAGAGAGTAACTGCTCTACAAAAACAGGTAAATATTAACGGTAAATTTGTTATAGGTGCTACAGCGGTGCTTACAACACTAGTAACAGTGTTACAAATCGTTGCACCTATCCTTAGAAATAACAATTTCTTGACTCCTCCAAGATCTTCTGCTAGTATACAAAGACTAGTTGTTTGAAGATGAATGTTAATTGATGAGGAATACATCGGACTAGTATCTTTCCGATTATCTCATTTCGCCAAGAAACGTAAGCACGTTTGGAATTTTAGGTGCCCCTATTGTGGTGACTCACAGAAACATAAGAACAAAGCAAGGGGATATATTTTCAGAATTAAAAACGACTATGTGTACAAATGCCACAACTGTGGTATAGGAAGAACACTGTCTAATTTTTTAAAGGATCAAGACCCAACACTTCATGATCGTTACATCATGGAGAAGTTTCGAGACTCTAAATCTAAGACTGGAAAGGGTTCTTTTACACCCAATCCAAAGTTCAATTTTCCAAAACCAATTTTTGCAAAAAAGGATACAAAAAATATTGATCTTGAGCAAATTTCTGAACTAAATAGTTCTCACCCAGCACGTATCTATCTTGAAAAAAGAGGCATCAAAAAACTAGAACATTTCTACTATTGTCCTAAGTTTAAGGAATGGACAAATCAGCAAAAGAAAACATTTGATACTCTAAGACAAGATAGTGACCGTATAATCATCCCATTTAAGGACAAGGAAGGAAAACTCTTCGGATACCAAGGCAGATCGCTAGCCCCTACGGCAAAACTAAGATACATCACGATCATGTTGGACGAAGACAAACCTAAACTGTTCGGATTAAACACAGTAAAACATAATGAACCCATTTATATCGTCGAAGGACCCTTCGACTCAACGTTCCTGGAAAACTCGGTTGCTATGGCTGGGTCCGATCTTGATCCTAGGTCGTTTGGTTGGAGCGATTATATTTGGGTTTATGATAACGAACCTCGTAACAGAGAAATCGTCAGTAAAATCTCCACCGCCGTCGATAGAGGAGATAAGGTAGTCATCTGGTCAAATAATATACAAGAGAAAGATATCAATGATATGGTTCTCGCTGGACATGACGTGCAAAAAATGGTAGAATCTAATGTCTATCAAGGATTAGAAGCAAAATTAAAATTAAACCACTGGAAAAAAGTATGAGCAACGGTCACGGTACACAAGTCAAGAAACGTAATGGTTCTGTTGAACAGTTAAATTTAGAAAAAATTCATAAAGTAGTAGAAGAGGCATGTGAAGGTCTCGGTGGAGGAGTAAGTTCTTCTCAAGTAGAAATGAATTCTGGTATTCAGTTATACGACGGTATCACAACTGATGAAATTCAAGAAATTCTTATCAGATCTGCTAGTGACTTGATTAGTTTAGAGACTCCTAACTATCAATTTGTTGCCGCTAGATTGCTCCTGTATGGACTTAAGAAACAAGTCTTTGCTGATGTGTGGGCAAATGGTCATCCACCTGTTTTAGAGCATGTGAGACGTTGTGTAGAGCGTGGTGTATATGACGAAGGAATTATTGATAAGTACAACACATCTGAGTGGGAAACGATCGAAAGTTTTGTCGATCATGAGAGAGATTATTTGTTTACATATGCAGGTATTAGACAAGTAGCAGATAAATATCTTGTACAAGATCGTAGCAGTGGGGAGGTCTATGAGACTCCTCAGTTCATGTACATAATGATTGCTACAACACTATTCCAAGACTATCCAAAGGACACGAGGTTAGACTATGTACGAAGATACTACGAAGCAACGAGTAGACACAAAATCAACATCCCCACCCCCATCATGGCAGGAGTTCGCACCCCTCTTCGGCAGTTTGCGTCTTGTGTTTTGGTTGACTGTGACGACACCTTGGATAGTATTTTTACTTCTGATATGGCCATTGGTCGTTATGTCGCACAAAGGGCTGGGATTGGTATCAACGCAGGTAGGATCCGTGGGATCAACGCTAAAATCAGGGGCGGCGAAGTTCAACACACAGGTGTTGTACCGTTCCTCAAAAAGTTTGAAGCAACTGTCCGATGTTGCACTCAAAACGGCATTAGAGGTGGATCAGCGACTGTCCACTTCCCCATTTGGCACCAAGAAATAGAGGATATTATTGTCCTCAAGAACAATAAAGGTACAGAAGATAATAGGGTAAGGAAACTTGACTACTCAATCCAAACATCAAAGATCTTCTATGAAAGATTCATCGAAGATTCTAACATCACCCTATTCTCACCTCACGATGTCCCAGGTCTGTACGATGCTTTTGGGACTGACGAGTTTGATGATCTCTATACACGTTATGAATCTGACGAGACTATTCCGAAGAAAACTGTCCGTGCTCAAGCACTTATTCTGGACATCTTAAAAGAACGTGCAGAGACTGGTCGTTTGTATCTAATGAACATCGACCATTGTAATACTCACTCCTCATTTAAAGACAAAGTGAACATGAGTAATCTGTGTCAAGAAATTACCTTGCCTACAGATCCTCTACAACACATTGATGGAGAGGGTGAAATCGCATTATGTATCCTGTCTGCTATCAACGTAGGCAAAATCAATAAGTTAGATGAACTTGAAAATCTCTGTGACCTATCTGTTCGAGGTCTAGAGGAACTTATTGACTATCAGAATTACCCAGTAGAGGCAGCAAAAATTAGTACGCTTGCACGTCGCTCCTTGGGTGTTGGATTTATCGGACTTGCACACTACCTAGCAAAGAACGGTTACAAATATGACGATCCTGCCGCATGGAAAGCAGTCCACGACTTGTCTGAAGCTTTCCAGTACTATCTCCTTAAGTCAAGTAACGCAATCGCCCAAGAAAAGGGTGCATGTGAATACTTTAATCGCACCAAGTATGCAGATGGTGTCTTACCAATCGACACATACAAGCGAGACATTGATGAGTTCTGCGGTGAGGAGTTGAATTATGATTGGGATGGTCTTAGGTATGATATCGCAACCTATGGACTCAGGCACAGCACTTTGTCCGCACAAATGCCATCGGAGAGCAGTTCCGTTGTGTCTAATGCAACAAACGGAATCGAACCACCCCGTGCCTTTTTGTCCACTAAGAAGTCCAAGAAAGGACCTCTTAAGCAAATTGTCCCTCAGTACTATGCGTACAAGAATAACTACACTCTTCTCTGGGAAATGAAGGGTAATGATGGTTACATTAAAGTTGTCGCTGCTATGCAGAAATTCTTTGACCAAGCAATTTCTGGTAACTGGAGCTACAACCCAGAAAATTATGATAACAATGAGGTACCAGTGTCTTTGATGGCGCAGGACTTCCTAACCACATACAAATATGGTTGGAAAACTTCTTACTACCAGAATACATATGATGTCAAGACTGATCTTTCTGAAGAAGAAGAAAAGAAACAAGGTTTAGAGAACCTATTAAACGATATCTTTGCAGAACAGGAGGAAGATTGTGACAGTTGCAAAATTTAGAACCAACGGAGAACCAATGCGTACTAAAGTTAAAGGAATGACTGTGTTTAACACAGACATTGTTGATAACACAAAACAAAAAATGTTTTTTGGACCTCCCCTTGGTGTCCAACGTTATGATAAATTTAAGTACCCTATCTTCGATAGATTAACACAGACTCAGTTGGGTTATTTTTGGCGTCCAGAAGAGGTATCTCTTCAAAAAGATCGTGCGGACTATCAAACTTTAAATGATGCACAAAAACACATATTTACTAGCAATCTCAAGTATCAGATCCTCCTTGACTCTGTACAAGGTCGTGGTCCTGGTATGGCTTTTGCTCCATTCTGTTCATTACCTGAGCTTGAAGGTTGCATGAACATATGGCAAACTATGGAGATGATTCATAGTAGATCATATACACATATCATTAAGAATGTATATCCTGATCCATCTGAGGTCTTTGATACTATTTTAGATGATGATAAAATTTTACAGAGAGCAAAGTCTGTTACAGCAGCATATGATAATTTTTTACAGGCAGCAAATGAATACGGTTCTGGTAGAATGTGGGAACACAATCTAACTGGAGTACCACTAGCACAAAATGAACTATATGAACTCAAAAGAAAACTATACAGAGCGATTGCGAATGTCTACATCCTTGAAGGAGTTAGATTTTACGTATCGTTTGCATGTTCTTTCGCCTTCGGCGAACTTAAACTCTTGGAAGGATCTGCTAAGATCATCGGACTCATTGCTAGAGACGAATCACAGCACATGACTGTGACTCAGAATATTATTAAGAACTGGCAAAAGGGTGACGATGCAGATATGCAACAAATAGTTGCGGAAGAAGAGGAAAACGTGTATAATATGTTCAGAGAGTGCGTAGAAGAAGAAAAGTCTTGGGCAAATTACTTGTTCAAAGATGGATCTATCATCGGTTTAAACGACAAACTACTCTCTAAGTACGTAGAATGGACTGCTAACCGCCGTCTAAAATCTATTGGACTAAATCCTATCTTCGATGCTCCAATCGCTAACAATCCGCTTCCATGGACAGCACACTGGTTGTCTTCTAAAGGACTACAAGTAGCACCACAAGAAACAGAAGTAGAATCTTACATGATAGGTAGTATTAAACAAGACGTAAAGAAAGATACGTTTTCTAATTTTAAATTATGATCAAAATTTTGAGAGAAAGGGTTGAAAACCTTTCAAATTATGATGACGAATACGATGTTGTATATCTCGATCCTCCCTTCGGATTGGATCGAGAATTTTTTATGTTTGAAAAGGATAAAAAGGTAGCATTTGATGATAAATGGGAGTCAACAGACGCATATATTGAGTGGTATGCATCTGTAATTCAAGATTGTTTTGCTGCACTCAAACCTAATGGTTGGTTGTATGCTCACAACAACTTTGATTCTAATGCTTTAGTCTTAGGTGATGTTACAAAAGACATTAGATCTAAGTTTTATACAAATATTTCTTGGAAACGTTCTGGACCTAAGAACAACATCCGTAAGGGGTGGGGTAACATAGTAGATTCTATTCTTGTATTCAAAAAAGGTGATCCATACTTCAATGTAGAGTATCAACCACTAGATGAAACCTATGCTAAGAACTCTTTTAAGAACAAAGATGATAAAGGATTCTATGCACTAGGTAAGTTGACTGGAGAGAAGTCTCGTATTGGTCACATGTATGAATACAATGGTTATAATCCTCAGTATGGGTGGAGATTTGCTGAAGATAAAACTAAAACTTTACACGAGCAAAATCTTATTCACTGGGGTGCTAATCTTCCATACAAAAAAATCTATCTAGACGAGTCCAAAGGGTCTCCAATTCAAAATTTCTGGGATGATATTCATTTCATCTCACGTTCTGAAAAGAACAAGCGTAAATATCCAACACAAAAACCAGTTAAGTTACTTGAACGTATTGTAAGGACATCATGTCCTCCTGATGGTAAAGTTTTAGACCCTTTCTGTGGGTCAGGAACTACTGCTCTTGCATGTTATAATCTAGGACGTGATTGTACCACTATGGACATCTCTAAAGACTCAATCAAGATTGCTACTGAAGCATTGATTGATGCTGGATGTGATATCAATACTGAAGAATGATTGATAAGATCAAAGAATATACAGATGATATAGGAGATGTATTTGGATCTGAGGATCTTTGCATACATCTGTATTCTTGGGTAAAAATGTTAAAACCTAGACAGATAATAGAATTTGGTACTGGTCTAGGTGCATCTACGTTGTGGATGAATGAGGCAATAAAAGAAAATGGTGGTGGTATTTTACATACTATTGATGATGGAAGTAAATTTGTTGAAGCAGCAGAGATTGTAGGTTTATCACAACGTTCTTATGAGAATTATATTGTAGATTTGTACAATAAATTTGATATTCAAGATGGTGTTACCTTTTATAGATGTCTCGTTGAAGATTTTTACACTGAGGTTGGTAGACATTTAGAACCAGAGAGTGTTGATATGATTTTCTCTGATTATAACCACCATCCTAAGACAATAGAAGACATGTTTAACAAGTATCTACCATCATTATCAAGAGGTAGTATGGTCTTCATAGATAGTGCTCCTAGTAAACGTCAATCTATGGAGATGATAGAAGACATCTGTTCATACCATGGGTTTAATTACTACAACATCTATGAAAATAAAGACTCACCACAGGCAAGCACCTGTTGTATACAACTATAAATATAGGAGAGTAATATTATGATCAAGTGGTTAAGGAACGAGTTTACGAAAACCCCTGGATATATGAGGGTAAACCTTTCACTTCTGACGACATTGGCGATTTCTTCGGTTACGTCTACGTCATTACTAATAAGTCAACAGGCAAAAAGTACATCGGTAGAAAGTATTTCGTGCAGAAGAGGAAACCCAGAGGTGGAAAGCGTAGAGTTACAAGTGAATCAGACTGGAAGAGATATTATGGATCGTGCCCCGAACTCAAGTTGGACATCAAAGAGATGGGAAGAGATTCGTTTACCAGAGAGATAAAATCTTTACATAAAACTCTAGGTAAAACAAATTACGAAGAGACAAGACAATTATTTTTAAACAATGTGTTAACTGAGGCACTTGACGACGGGTCGCCAATGTACTATAATAGCAACATCCTTGGACGGTACTACAGGAAAGACTATTTTGAATCATGAAGTATCATTTGTACGATGAAAACTATACTCATAAAGGAACCTTCCGATCAATCATAGAAATGAGAAATTTTCTATGTGAAAGGAAGTATGATAATGATGATAGAACATATATGGATGATACATTTGATTACATAAAATCTATCGGATGGCACTGGGATGTAGAAGAACTTCAAATTAAATAAACATGAAACTTTTTATTGACTCTGCTGATACACAAGAGATCATATCTAGATTTGAAACAGGATTGATTGATGGGGTAACTACTAACCCATCTCTCATTAGAAAATCAGGAAAAGATCCTGAGGATGTATACCAAGAACTAATTGATGCAGGTGTTCCTGATATCAGTATGGAAGTTGTTGGTTCTGTTGAGGAAATGTTCAAAGAAGGTATGCGTTTGTATGAAAAATTTGGTGAACAAGCAACTATTAAAGTTCCTTGTGATCCAGACGGTCTTGCAGTTTGTAGAGATCTTGGAATTAATACTGATTGTAATGCTAAGGTAAATGTTACTCTTATTTTTAGTGTATCTCAGGCAATCTTAGCAGTAAAAGCGGGTGCTACACATCTATCTCCATTTGTAGGTCGTGTAGATGATCAGAGATTTGGTGGATGTAATCTAATTAGAAGAATTAGAGAGGTTCTCCCACTACATATATGTGCTCAATATAATAATCCTGAGATTTTATCTGCATCTATTAGATCAGTAGGAGATGTAGAACATTCATTTGCACAAGGTGCTGATATAGTTACTATGCCTTCTAAGATCTTTGATGGTATGTACAAACATGTACTAACTGATGTAGGTCTAGATATTTTCCAGAAAGATTTTGAAGAAACTCAAAAACTTATAAACAATGGTTGAAATAACAGAAGAAGAATTACAAAAAAACTACGATAATTACATTGAAAAATGTGAGCAAGGCGAGTCTTTTTTGATTGTTAAAAAAGATGGTAGAAAAGTTATGATGGTTCCTGCTAAAGACTTTGAAGATATCAAATCTTGTGTTAGTATGGACTTAGATGAATATGATTATTTAAGAGATCATGACGACGCTACGTAAAAAATACGTAAGACTACTTAGAAAGATACCACCAAGACATTACTGGTCTATCTTTGTGTTCTTATCTCTATACTTTGTTGTACCATATAGTGAGATCACTGTAACAGTTGCTGCAATTCTCTACTACAAATTTGAAAAAAATATATCTCCTCATATACAGAAAGTAACTAGGATAATTCCAGACTGGATACGCTTTGGTGGTAGTCTTCTTTTCTTTCTTGTTATGATGAATGATACTCTACTGTATGTTGTTCTAATTACAGCAGCATTTTGGAGTAGAAAACAAGTGTTGCAAGATGAAAAAGAACGTGCTACAATAAGCGAGTAATCACTCACATTATGAAACCAACCGTCTTACTTGAAAGATTTCCCTACCGATATGTACAGGTAGGTTTTTTAAAAACTAACGGTAAACCAGACTACCGCATTCAAAAATGGAACGAATGGACTGAAAGGTACAACGATATGTACCTACTGGATAATTCCATACAACTAGACACTGCTATGGAAGATTTTGAATACACCAAGTGGTTAGATCCTGATCCAGAGGTCGCTGCTTATGCACACAATGCTTCATAAAATTATGTCTGAAAAGAACCATCTAGATACAGCAGAAGACTCACTTAGACAGGCAATTATTTCCTGTCTTAATAATAAAAAAGATGAAAACATTAAAGATCTTTTCAAAGCACTACAGTTGATAAGAAACGTCAACTCTAAAACTCCTGATATAGATCTTGGTAATATAGATTTTGACTATTCATCTTATCTTGATAGCAGTCCAATCACATTTGAATCTGACTACATAGCAGGTGCAGATCAAATTGAATTTATTCCTGGTACACGTCCTGGTAGCGACATGGATTCACTTGATAATGTACTTGAATTTAAAACAAAGGATGATGAGTCTCGGAAAGACTAAAAATTTGCCCTGGTGGGTCAGCTCATAACTTAGGGGTCATTAGACCCCTTTTTTTATTGTCTTATATAAATACCTCGGAAGCACTAGGTAAATAATAGGATGTCTCGAGCTCGTGTCGATCAGATAGTTAATCAACAAGGTACAGGTGGTGTAGAATTCCCTTACGGTCTTGAAGTTAACGCTGATCAAACCTTAAAAATTGGAGGACCTGTAGTATTACATGGAGGTTCTGCATCAACAGTAGCAAACCAAATACCTAAGACAGGAAGCAACGGAGAACTGGTATGGGGAACACTCCCTAACTTTCAAGTCAACGCTGTTGATTCTGGTAGTAATTTTGGTGTGCAAATTAGTGATCCCTCAGGACAGTTTCCTTCATCTCAAGTTGAATTTGTTGGTGGTTCAAATGTAACTTTAACTAGAGCAGGTGATCAAATCACAATCAGTTCTAGTTTTGTTAATACTAACACAATTACTACTCTAGAAACATCTGGTGGTAGTCCCGTATCTGGTACGTTGACTCTTGCTGGCGCAGGCAGTACCACAATTACACAAAACTCAAGCACTTTTAACATCAGTTCTGTTGATACAACATACACTGCTGGAACTGGTATCAATCTAGTAGGAACAGAATTTAGTCTTCCTCAACCATTAAACACATCAGACTCTCCTACGTTTGATACCCTTGCTGTTACTAATGCACTCACAGCAGGATCTATCTCATCTAGTGGTAACATAAGTGGTACATGGAATGGTAGCGTAATCGGAGTTGATAGAGGTGGTACAGGATCAACCACTGCGTCTGCTGCATTCTTAGCACTTGCACCTAGTGTTGCTTCAGCATCTGCTAAGTTTCTGACTACAGATGGAAGTAGTATTTACTGGGATAATTTACCATCTACCAGTGGATTTACACCAGTCACATATCAGATGACTGCACTGGATGGTGCAAGTACTAATAATGTTAAGACTAGAATCACTGATAACAGTGGTAACTACTCGGAAGTTGTATTTACAACCAGTGATGATATTACTTTAAGTAGATCTGGTAATACTATTACTATCGGATCTACAAATGCAAACGATACTGTACTAACTTCAGAACAGGTGGAAGATATCGTTGGTGGAATGATAGACAATAGTGCTAACACTGGTATCACAGTCGCATATAATGATGTGACTGGTAACATGGAATACTCTGTTAGTTCTACAGCAGTTACAGATGCTGATACAACATATGATTTAACGAGTGCTCAAATCACAGGTGGTATCGGTCTTCAGTTAGTTCCTGGAGGAACAGGACAGGGTAGTGCGACTGATCAGGTCAATATCATCGGTGGTAATAACGTCTCAGTCTTAAAAGATAGTAGCACTGGAAACATTACTATCGCTGCTACTGATACAAACACTGATACTGTTACACAACTACAAGTTACTGGACCCAACACTTCAGGAGGTTCATATGCTTCAGGAAGTATTTCTTTCCAAGCATCTGGGTCTATCAACATGGTTCAGGCAGGACAGGTCATCGCTATTAGTGCAAGTGATACAAACTCTTATGTAAATGATGCAACTTATAATCAAATTACTGGTGCTCTAACTCTTGAAAGAAGTGGTGGTTTAACAGATGTTGTTCTACCTATTACTGATCTTCAAACATACTTGGACAATAGGTATATCACAATTGCTGGTGCGAGTGATGCAAAAATTACATCAGCAAATTGGAATACTGCAAACGGTAATCTAACTTTAACTGCTAACGATGGTAGTTCTCCTCTTGTCGTTAATCTTGATGGTAGATATACTACAGACACTGGTCCTAACTGGTATGTTAAACAAGGATCTTTTGCAGTAGCAGGTAATAATCCAGGTGGATTCCATACAAACAGATTACTTTTGAATCTTATTAGAGATGATGGAGCGGGTGATACAACTGTTTCCATTGAGACTGAACCTCTATACGATTATCTTGATACACTATATGCTCCTATCACCACTGTTGATACTGCTGTAAGTTCCTTTACGTTTAGTAGTGGAACTCTTGCTATGACTGTTAGTAACGGTGATGCTTATAGTTTTGATCTAGATGCTAGGTATGTTACACAAGATACATTTGTTTCTGGTTCTACTTTTGATGTTACAAATGGTGTTTTGACTATCACGCAGGGTATGAACTCTCCATTTGGTAATCCAAATCCACCCTCTGCTGTTACTGTTGATTTAGATGGTAGATATAAATTAGACTCAGCACAAGATGTTGCTATCCAAACACTAAATTTCAATCCAGCTAACGGTCAACTATATGCTCAGAGAAATGATGGTACTAATACTGTAACAGAGAGTTTAGATGGTAGATATTTTGATGATGTTAGTTTAAGTGGAACTACATTTACATTCAATAGAACTAATGGAACGGATAAAGTAATTAATCTTAATCCACAAAGAATTGATGTTCCTAATGGAGCAAAATTACTTTTCTATAATTCTTCTGCTCCTTGTGGATATGTAAAAGTTACATCTAGTGTTCTTAACAATTCAGCATTGAGAATTGTTACTGGAACTGGTGCTGGAACTGGTGGTAATACATCATTTACCAATGTATTCACTGCAAACAGAACTGATAATGCTACTGTTAACTCGGGTAATTTAGATGTTGGAGGTGGAGTTGATGTAGTTTTTGGATCTGGATTTTCTGTTAATAAAGGAAACCTTGCTTTGAATGGTAGTCCAACTGCAACTCTTGGATCTGGATTTGCAATTAACATCAATGGTGCCCCAGGAAAAGGAAACTTATTTACAGGACACCATGCTGTTTCCGTTGGTGAGACAGCTCATCACGCACATAACTATCAGAGAGCTACCTTTAATGGTAGAGCAGACTGGGATGATGGTTCATGTTCTAGAGGTTATCAAGGTGTTAATACTGCTGGTGAAGGTGGTAACCAAGGTCACACACATAATGTAAATGGTGTTCCTGATAAAGGAAACTTAGGTGCTAGTGCTAGTGGAGACATTAGTGCTGGTCCAGGAAATCTTGCTATTAACGGTAACCCTGCATATTCGGGTGATATTAGTAGTAGTGGTTCATCTCAACTAAATATTACAGGATCCCCTGGATTTTCTGCTGGTAGTATAAACATGGCAGTAAAATATGTTGATGTTATTATAGCTACAAGATCAACGTCTTCACCTAATCAATGTAATATTAATGCTGGAGATTAATTATGAAAATGGAGTCTGGTGATTTTTGCCCTTTGGTAAATGGACCATGTAAAAAATTTGAATGTAAGTGGTGGATTCAAGTTAGAGGTATTCATCCTCAAACTGGACAAGAAGTTGATGAATGGGATTGTACAATATCATTCCTACCTATGTTATTAATTGAAAATTCTCAGCAACAAAGACAAACTGGTGCTGCGGTAGAGAATTTTAGGAATATTGCTACTGAACAAAATCAACAGTTACAAGAAAATTTGTTAGAAGCACAGAAGATTGTCCCTGCTATTGTCTCTGCTGCTCTAAATAATAAAACTGCTATAGAAGGAAGCAAATGAAATTTTTTCTCATGAGAGGTAGGACTGATTATGATGGTCAAGTTCAGTGGAACTCTAACAAGTATCATGGAATGAAAAATTTCTTAGAAGAAATTGGTGAAGAATATTGGTGTATTAGATATGATGATGAATCTGTTCCTGCTGAATCTGATATAGAACTGAGTAATGGAGAACATAGATCTCTCAATCAGGATGAGATAAATACTTTCAGTGTCTTAGCAGAAAGACTTTGGAACGAAGCAGAAAAAGCTGTTGAAGAGCAGGAGGCAGAGTTACAGAGACTAGATGATGAAGACTACATGCGAAATTATATTACTTGGACTATAAGGGCTAAAAAATCTAGAGATGAGATGTTAGCATCATCTGATCCTTATCTTTTATTGAGTAACTTAGATGATACTGGTTGGGAAACGTGGAGACAATGGGTTAGGGATCTTCCACAACAATATGATGCTCCCATAAACATAGATACATGGATTGAACCCCCAGCAAATGCAAATGATATGGTTCTTGATATTTTCACTAAGTTTAAACGCAAC
>ENA-OSEY01001003-OSEY01001003.1-marine-metagenome-genome-assembly--contig:-NODE-1003-length-19955-cov-19.193883_pt1 | contig 19955 bp, 17 predicted proteins | sample MGYA00248465_ERZ534230 | MGnify/ENA primary metagenome ERZ534230 (study PRJEB26409, sample SAMN06344110) | marine metagenome | isolation source: Sea water from surface | place: Atlantic Ocean:Southern...
TCAGAATTTATTAAAGAAGAGTTGGCTAAATCAGATCGACCTGAATTGACAGCTGCCGAGGTGGTTATTTCTGGCGGAAGAGGTATGCAAAACGGGGATAACTTCACTTTGCTTGAGGGAATAGCAGATAAATTGGGAGCAGCTATAGGAGCTTCAAGGGCTGCAGTTGACTCAGGATTTGTTCCTAACGACTATCAGGTTGGTCAAACTGGAAAAATAGTAGCTCCTAATCTATATATCGCTGTTGGTATTTCAGGTGCAATTCAGCACTTAGCAGGAATGAAAGACAGTAAAGTTATTGTTGCAATTAACAAAGATGAAGATGCGCCTATCTTTCAAGTTGCAGATTATGGATTAGTTGCAGACCTATTTACAGCTTTACCAGAAATGGAATCAAAAATATAAATATGTCTCTGGTTACAATCTCAGATTCTGCTGTAACTTATCTTCAAGATTTACTTAACAGTCAAGAAGAAGAAACAAACATAAAAATATTTGTTTCTGACCCCGGAACTATGAGGGCCGAAACATGTATTGTTTATTGTAAAGTCGGCGAAGAAGAAGAAGATGATGTTTTAATGGAAGTAGGGGATCTTTCTGTTTATCTGGAAAATGAAAGTCTTCCTTTTTTAGAAGATTGTAAGGTTGATTATCATCCTGATAAATTTGGAGGACAACTTACAATCAGAGCTCCCAACGCAAAAGTACCGAGTTTAAAAGAAGATAGTTCTATAGAAGAAAAAATTAATTATTATTTATATAGCGAGATAAATCCTTCGCTTGCATCTCATGGAGGTGAAGTAAGCCTTGTAGAGGTAATTGACTCAAGCAAAGCCGTTTTGAGATTTGGTGGCGGCTGCCAAGGTTGCGGAATGGTTGACCTTACTCTTAAAAATGGTGTTGAAAAGACTTTAAAAGATAACATTCCTGAGATAACTGAAATAGTTGACTCTACAGATCATTCTTTTAAAGATAATGCGTTTTACAAATAACGTCTAAATTTGACGTTTGTTTCCCTTATAATTTAGAGATGGTTGCTTCAGACGATCTTTATGTTTTCTATGATACGGAAACAACTGGGCTGGATATTAATTTCTCTCAAATCATTCAAATTGGATGTGTATTAACAGATAGTAATTTCAACGTACTCGAAGAGCTTAATTTGAGTTCAAAAGTTCTTCCGTGGATAGTTCCTTCCCCAGATGCATTTTTGGTACATAAACAAACCAAATGCCTAGAGTCAGGTCAGTCTCATTTTGAGATGATGAAATCATTAAGAGATAAATGGTTGTCATGGGGGAAAGAGAAAAATTTAATATTCGTCTCATACAATGGTCATCGATTTGACGAAGAACTTGTTAGAAGGCAGTTTTATTGGAATCTTTTTGAACCTTATATAACCAACACAAATGGTAATCGTAGACTTGATCTCATGAGTCTATTCCAGATAATTGGAAATTTTTATAGTTCAAAAATAAAAGTTCCTCAGGATGAGGATAAAAATATCAGTTTGAAATTAACTGATTTAGCTGAGGAAAATAATATTTCCGTAGAAAATGCTCATGATGCAATTGTTGATTGCATGCTGATGGTTAATTTGATGAAAAAAATTAAAAAACATGCTCCTGAAGCATTAGAAGCAGCTGTAAAAGGATCTTCAAAAAATGGAAATATTGAGCTAACTAAGTCCAGTCCTTTCTCTATTTTGGGAGAAATCTATCGGAAGAAAAAATACATCTATCCTGTTATTTCATGTGGACAAAATCCCAATCAAACAAATCAGGTAGCGTTGATAGATTTATATTTTGATCCAAAAAAAATGTTTGATATGTCGGATTATGAATTATCAGAACAATTTGGAGCAGGTGGAGGACTTAAAACAATATCAATAAATAAAAGTATTCCTTTGATGCCAGCAAACAAAATATCAAATATCGAAGAACATCTTGACTCGCCATTGAAATTGTTAGAATCAAGGGCTCAGCAAGTTAATGAGAATACAGACTTTCAAAATAGAATTTGCGAACTACTATCTATCAACCAAAGAGAATATCCCCCCAACAAATACTTAGAACAAAAGGTATATGAAAGATTTCCCTCAAATAGCGACAAACTTTGGATGGAAAGATTTGAAATATCTACTTGGGCAGAAAAAGCAAAACTCCTAAATGGGTTTGAAGATGAAAGGTATAGAGAGCTCTCTCAAAGACTCATAAATTATTTAAAACCAGAATTTTCCTCAAATAAAGAACAGGATAATTATCATGAATTTTTAAAGGAAAGACTTTTAACAAATGGTCCTTGGAAAATGACTTTGGAGAAAGCAATTTCAAGAACCAACTCATTGAAAATTGAGGCAGAAGAAAATAAAGAACAGGAGAAATTAGAAATTATTAATTCTTTGTTAAACCATTATCAGGAGAAGAAATCTTTTTCTGAGCTTTAGTAAGCATTATAAGCATCCCAAATTTTGGATGATCTACGTAATGAAGTTCACCACTACGAAATTTTTTTGAGTGCACAACTTCGTAAAGAACTTTTTGGTTTTTTTCTTCATATATATCTAGCTCTTTTTCTTCATTGAAAACATTTTTTCCAACCATTAATCTTTCATCTTGTGTGAATAAAGGATCTAACTCAGAAAGATATAGTTTTGTATTGAAGTGTAAAAAACGTTCTTTGTAGAGTTGAAAAAAACCAAATATCCTAGTCCCTTTAAAAAAATCACTGTCGATAAAAATAAGCTCAGCTGCATCTTTATCCTTAATATTTTGAAACCATGATTTTGTGGAAATAACCCTAAAGTCTCTACTTCTTGCAATTTTGGAAACTTCAGCTGATAGAGAAAATTCTCTCGCAGAATCAATTTCAAATACAGATTTATTTACTTCTAAGGTTGGAATAGATTCAATATCATTTGGAGTTTCATCTTCAGAAACAGATAAATCTGAGTCTTCTTCAATTTTTACTGACATAAATAAATCCTGAAATTTATATTCAAGATTAAACGGTAATGAATTAATTTCTAATTTAGGATAAGGAAACTCAGTAAGAAAAGTTATATTATCTGGGATATCGAGTTCAGGAGGGAGAAACTTTTCATTAGTTTCAAAATCAGGAAGATATTTGATCAAAATTAAATCAACCAAATAAAGCTGCTCTTCAGAAAATAAATTTATTGAAAGAAGCGTTAGCAATAAAGATAATTTATATTTCATTCTTATCAAGGAAACTTTCCAACTTTGACATTATAAAGGTTAGACGATCACTTTTAATATCTTTGGCACTTACTTTGATCTCCCTTATTTTTGAGGATGGGGGAATAAGTCTCGAATCATCTGCTAGTTTTAAAGAAAAATTTTCATCCCGATACTTGATACCTAAAATATTTAGCTTTCTGGCAATATTTTTTAGTTTTGATAATTCATAAAGATTAGTGATTTCTGAAGTTACATCGCCAAAACGATCAATAAAATCTTTTTTATTTTGTTCAAGATTTTTATTTTCCTTTATAGATGATATTTCTTTGTAAATACTAAGTCTTAATTCTGCTTGAGGAATGATTTCTTCTGGAATGAATCCATAGATACCAATATCAATGTCAATATCGGCTTGATCTATAATCTTTTCTCCTTTTAAAATTTTAATAGCACTTTCAATCATTTTTGAAAATAAAGTTAAACCTACTACATCTATAGGCCCGCTTTGCTTTTCTCCTAACAACTCACCAGCTCCTCTTATTTCTAAATCTCTCATTGCTAAGCTAAATCCAGATAAAAGTGATTCGTTCTCTTGCAGAGCTTCAATTCTTTCTGACGCCTTATTTTTTAATTCTTTATTTTCATTAAGGAAAAAATAGGCATAAGCCTCTCTTTTAGATCTTCCAACCCTTCCTCTTATTTGGTGAAGTTGAGACAATCCATAATTTTCCGATTCCTCTACAATTAAGGTATTTGCGTTCTCTATATCAATCCCACTTTCAATAATCGTTGTGCAAACAAGCAAATCAATTTCTTTCCTAATAAAACTTTCCATGACCTTACTTAACTCTTTTGGTCTAAGTTGGCCGTGAGCAAAAGCAATTTTTTTACCTGGAAATCTATCCGAAATTTCTTTTTTCTTTTCTTCTAACATGCTCACGTTATTTAAGAGATAAAAAACTTGACCGTCTCTATAAAATTCTCTTTGAATGGCTTCAAAGACGAGACTTTTTGAATATCTCGAGACAATTGTCTTGACACTTTTGCGTCCTGTCGGAGGAGTGGTGATTAAAGAAATATCTCTCACTTTAGATAGAGATAGATTTAAGGTCCTTGGAATTGGGGTTGCAGAAAGGGAAATGACATTGACGCCATTTTTCAAAGATCTTATTTGTTCTTTTTGTCTGACACCAAATTTATGCTCTTCATCGATAATAAGCAGATTTAAATTCTTAAAAGAAATCTCTTTATTGAAAAGGGCATGAGTACCGATAATTATTGAAAAGTAATTTTCTTTAATTTTTTTATATATTTCTGCTTTTTCTGCTTTTGTTTGCTCTCTTGTAAGGAGACAAGTCTTGTAAGGAAATTCGCTGAATCTTTCTTTGAATACCTCAAAATGCTGTTTAGCCAATACGGTTGTTGGTGCAAGAATACAAACCTGATAATCATTTTGAGCTACTATGAAAGAGGCTCTCAAAGCTACCTCAGTTTTACCAAATCCTACCTCACCACAAATCAGTCTATCCTGTGGCTTGTCTGAAAGTAAATCAGCAATTACTTCTCTAATGACTCTTTCTTGATCAGGAGTCTCTGTAAATTTGAAAGTGTCGCAAAACTTTTCATATTCACTTACATTAAGTGATACTTTTTGTGACTCTTCTAAATTTCTTTTAGCTTCAGCTTCCAAAATTTCTGATGCAATATCAAAAGCTTTTAATTTCGATTTTTGTGATTTTTCACTCCATTTCTTTTTGCTTAAAGAATCTAAAGGGATATCTTTTACGCCAATATATGGGGTAATTTGAGATATCGAATTTACTGGAACATAAAGTAACTCATTGTTTTGATATTCTATTAAAAAGCATTCCGTATTATTTAGATTTTTTAGACCTAAGAATTTTCCTATTCCATGGTTTGCATGAACAACAAGCTCATTTTTTTTAAAATTTAATAACGAATCAAAATCTCTTTCTAATTGTTCTGAACTAGAAGAGGAGTCTTTAACAACTAAATCTAAAGATTTATCAAAAGAAGTTTCTGGTAAGTTTATTGTTTCAGAATCTGAAATTAAGTTATTAATTTCATCAAGCGAATTAAAGATTTCTGCAGGCCTCAGGATTGGTCTATTTACATCGCCTAAAAACTCCTCGTATCTATTATTTATCAATTCCCAATAATTTTTAGATTCTGATTTAACGTCACCAACGATAAAAATATTAAAGCCGTTGAGATAATCCTTTAAAGAAGGTTTTTCATCATAGAAAAGAGAAGAATAAAATTCTATTCCTGATATAAATTTTCCTTTACTGACGCTTTCAAAAACCTCACCATCGTCTTTAAACCTAGAACGCCAATTTTTTTTAAATATTTTTATAGAATTTATATTTAAAACAAAACCTCGTGATGGTCTAACAATGAATGAATTTATTTTCCTTAAAGTTTTCTGTGTATCAGTGTCAAAAATAGAAATACTTGAAATCAAATCGTCATCTAAATCTATCCTTACGGGATATTTGCTATTGGATGGAAATATATCTATCACAGAACCTCTTAGGGCATAGCTGGAGGGTTTGGTTACTAAATCTGCAGGGTCATATCCATTTTCTACTAAATTTGAGATGAGCTCGTTTCTATCAATTTTTTGATTTTCTTTGAATTCAAGATATAAAGTATTGATACTGGCTTTATCAAAAAAAGGTTGAAAAAGTGCAGGTACTGTAGAAAAAGCTGTGACTGAATCTTTTTTTAGTAAATCCCTAAGAGCTATTAATCTTTTTGATGAAACCTCAGAATGCGGAGAAAAATTATCATAGGGTAAAACCTCTAAATCAGGAATTAAGATTTTTTCATCATTTGTGGAATTAGACCAAGTTTTTTTCAGAAGCTCTGAATTACTGCAAATTACCAAGTTCTTTTGATAACCAAATGTTATTTCCATAATGATTTTTACTACGTATTAACAGATAAATGTTTGTGTATAATACTGACTTCTAAGAATAAGACTATAAAGAGGTTTTAAATGAATTTATCTTTCTCAGAAGAAGATCTTAAATTTCAAGATGAAGTGAGATCATTTATTGCAGAGAATTATCCTGCTGATATTAAAAATAAAATGGATAATGGGATTCCTGTTTCTAAAGACGATATCCAAACTTGGCAAAGAATCCTTAGCAAAAAGGGTTGGTTTGCAGTTAATTGGCCTGAAGAATATGGTGGAACTGGTTGGTCTATTACACAAAAACATATTTTTCAAAATGAATTAGCCGACGCTAATACTCCAACTCTTGTTCCTTTTGGAGTAAGTATGTGTGGTCCAGTGGTTTATACTTTTGGAACACAAGAACAAAAAGACAGATTTCTTCCAGGGATAATTAATAATGATGTTTGGTGGTGTCAAGGTTATTCAGAGCCTGGTTCTGGTTCTGATTTAGCATCGCTCAAGACTAAAGCAGTAAAAGATGGCGATCACTACATTGTTAACGGAACGAAAACTTGGACAACCATGGCGCAACATGCAGATTGGATTTTCTGTTTGGTTAGAACGGAAACCACTGATATTAAACAGCAGGGAATAAGTTTTCTGTTGATTGATATGAAAACTCCAGGAGTTGAGGTGAAGCCTATCATTACTATTGATGGATCCCATGAAGTAAACATGGTCTACCTAGATAACGTTAAAGTTCCTGTCGAAAACCTAATTGGAGAAGAAGGCGCAGGTTGGAATATAGCAAAATTCCTTTTAGCTCACGAAAGAACTGGTATTGGTGGTATTCCTGCTCTTAAAAGAGAGATTCGAAGACTTAGAGAAATCACTTCAGAACTTCCATTAGGTGAGGGTTTCTTGAAGGATGATGAGTTATTTATGGATAAGCTTAATAAACTTGAGATTGATTTGTTAGCTGCGGAATATAGCGAATTAAGAACTTTGGCAGCGATGTCAAAAGGTGGACATCCTGGTCCAGAATCATCCATTCTTAAAATTAAAGGTACTGATTTACAACAAGGCCTTTCTGACTTGTTTGTTGAAGCACTTGGATATTATGCTCATCCTTTTATGTCGGAAGATGATTTAATTTCTAATGAAGGAAGAATTGGTCCAGATTTTGCAGCCAATGTCATGCCCCATTACTTAAACTACAGAAAAGTTTCTATCTACGGTGGGAGTAATGAAATCCAAAGAAATGTAATTGCTAAGGCTGTTCTAGGAATTTAAATGGATTTCTCGTTATCTGAAGAACAATTATTGCTCAAAGACAGTATCACTACCTTTGTAGACAAAGATTATCTTTTTGATGTAAGGCAAAAAAATATCAAAACTGAGTTGGGTTATAGCTCAGATTTTTGGAAGACTTTTGCTGATTTGGGATGGTTAGGAATGCCATTTTCAGAAGCTGATGGTGGCTATAATGGTGGACCAATTGACCTTATGGTTATCATGGAATCACTTGGAAGAGGGCTTGTCGTTGAGCCCTACATCCCAAACGTTGTTCTAGCAGGTGGCTTAGTTAGCAGATTAGGTTCAGAAGAACAAAAAACAGAACTTTTACCAAAAATAATTTCTGGTGAAATTCAAATGTCTGTAGCATTTTCTGAACCTCAAAGTAGGTTCGATTTAAATGACGTTATTACATCTGCCAAAAAAGAAGGTGATAGTTACATTCTTGATGGTTACAAGGCGGTAGTCATGAATGGTCCTTCTTCAAATAATATTATCGTTGTTGCAAGAACATCAGGAAATCAGCTCGATAAAGAAGGCCTTTCTTTGTTTATTGTTGATCCTTCTTCAAAAGGAGTATCTTTAAGAAACTATTCAAACGTAGACGGGTCTAAAGCTTCAGAGATAACGCTTGAAAACGTATCTACCCCAATGTCTTCTCTATTGGGAAATGAAGGCGATGCTTTTTCTGCGTTGGAAGAAGTCATTGACTTAGCAACATTAGCTATATCAGCTGAAGCAGTTGGTATTATGGAAAAAATGAATGAAATAACCTTAGAATATACTAAGACAAGAGAACAATTTGGTGAGACTCTTAGTTCATTTCAAGCACTACAACACAGGATGGTAGATACTTTCATGGCATATGAACAAACTAAATCCTTGCTTTTAATGTGTGCCGCAAAACTTACCGATAAATCAGACGATGCTAAAAAAGCTGTTTCAGCTTTAAAATATCAAGTTGGTATCGCTGCTAAGCATGTTGGTGAAGAATCTGTCCAGCTGCATGGTGGAATGGGTGTAACTGACGAGACAAATATTGGTCACTACTTTAAGCGTTTAACAACAATTAGAGCAATTTTTGGAAATACTGATTATCACCTGAAAAGATATTCTGCTTTGTAATAAATGACAGCAATAAAATCTGACTCTAACCCTGATAAGAGGGATAGAGCAAAACCGGATAATTATCTAGAAAACTGGATAGAAAGACAGTCGCTTGTTGAATCAATGATTCCCATCATTGGTAAGTTTCACAGAGATAAAAATGTTCGAATTTTGTTGTATGGAAATCCTTTAATTTCTCTTTCAGTAATAGAAATAATGCAAGCTCACAGGGCTGTAAGAGAAGTCGAGGAAAATGAACTAAGTGAATACGAAACATCAATGATTTTAGCTAGTTTAGACAAACTTGATTTAGGTCCTGCGCAAATAGATATAGGTATATTAGCTGCAGCTTTTATGTTTGACGATCATGGACAAAATATAGATGAATTTGTAAATGATCAGGTTAAGAAAGGCATAGGAAATCACACTCCAGTTCTCAAAAAACCTCAAGATGTAGTCCTATTTGGCTTTGGGAGGATAGGAAGATTAATTACAAGACTAATTCTCGAGGATACGGGTGCAGGTGAAACTTTTTCTCTAAAAGCAGTAGTTGTAAGACAATCTAAATCAGAAGATCTGTTTAAAAGAGCCGAATTAATGAGAAGAGATTCTGTTCATGGCCCTTTTAAAGGAACAATCAGAGTTGACGAGGAATCCAATACTCTTGTTATGAATGGTAATCCTGTAAAATTTATCTATGCAAACAATCCTGACGAAGTGGATTACTCAAAGCATAATATCGAAAAAGCAATTTTAATTGACAATACTGGAGTTTATCGAGATAAAAAAGGGCTCTCAAAACATCTAAAATCTAAAGGGGTTTCAAAGGTATTGCTTACTGCTCCAACCAAAGGGGAATTAAAAAACATAGTTTATGGTGTAAACCATAAAGATATTTCAGATAAAGATAAAATCTTAGGGGCTGCTTCTTGTACTACAAATGCAATTGTTCCTTTATTAAAAGCGATATCCGAAGAGTATGGTATTGATAATGGTCATGTTGAAACTGTTCATTCATATACCAATGATCAAAATCTAATTGATAATTATCATGACAAAGCAAGACGAGGAAGAAGTGCTGCACTAAATATGGTTTTAACTGAAACTGGTGCAGCGAAAGCCGTATCTCAAGTGCTCCCTGAATTAGAAGGAAAATTATCAGCAAACGCAATAAGGGTTCCAACTCCAAATGTTTCTATGGCAATTTTAAACCTTTATCTTGAGAAAGAATCAACCGTTGAAAAGCTTAATGATTTTTTAAGAAAAACAGCTTTTCACAGTATTTATAAAGACCAAATCGATTATACAAATTCTCCAGAAATTGTCTCATCCGATATTATTGGAAGTAGATTTGGATGCGTTGTAGATTCTCAAGCAACAATATGCAACGGAAAGAATGTGGTGATTTATGCCTGGTACGATAATGAGCTTGGTTACTGCGTCCAACTGCTTCGAGTCTTAAAGAAAATGGCTGGTATTAAATACCTACGTTTACCTCTATTTTTATAACATGACTATAAAAATTACAAAGGGATTGGATTTATCTCTTGAAGGAGAAGTTAACCATCAAGTTTTGCCAGAAGTTAAGAATTTAACTTCAAGGGTCGCTGTCCTTGGAAAAGATTTTCACGGTATTCGCCCTACAATGTTTGTGTCTGAAGGACAGCAAGTCTCACAAGGAGAAAAGCTCTTTGAAGATAAAAAAAATCCCGGGTATTTTCACTTGTCTCCTGTAAATGGAACGATTTCAGAAATCAATAGAGGTGATAGAAGATCTTTCCTTTCGATGGTCATAGAAAAGAGTAATGATGATGCTACTTTTGAAATTGATACAACATTCGATAAAACCGATGATCACGTTTTAAATTTTCTAATTAAATTTGGCTTACTTAGTCTTTTTAGGACTAGACCTTTTTCTAAAGTTCCCATAGTGGGTTCTCTGCCGAATAAAATCTTTATTTCTCTGATAGATTCAAATCCATTATCCTTTGATCCAACATTGGTCATTGGAGAAAACCTTGAAGCATTCAATAAAGGGTTGGAAGTTATTTCCCTTCTTCCTAAAGAGAATGTTAATGTTGGAATTTCTGAAAACAATACTTTAGATTTATTTAGATCAGAAAAGATCAATTACCATATTTTTTCAGGACCACATCCTATAGGGCTTGTAGGAACACAAATTCATAAAATTTCTCCTGCTTCATTAGCTAATCAGATTTGGACTATTGGGTATCAAGAATTAATAAAAATTGGAAAAACTGTTCTTACGGGTTACGTATCCAATGACAAATACATTTCTATTTCTGGTCCTCAAGTATTTAATCCAGAAATCTTACTAACAGATTTTGGTGCTTGTGTTGAAGAACTTACGGCAGGAAAATTGAAAGAGGAAGAAAATAGATTGATTTCCGGGTCTGTTTTGTGTGGTCACATATGTGAGGGTCCACTTGCTTATCTATCAAGTTTCTCAAATCAACTCACCGTTATAAGAGAGGCTAACCAAGATGATCGTGAATTTTTAAATTGGTTAAGGCCTGAAATAAAAAAGCATTCATCGTTGAGAATGTTTCTTACATCGGCAATAAAAAATTATAAATATAACCTTACCTCTGCATTAAACGGCGGTTTTAGAGCAATTGTTCCTGTGGGTGTGTACGAAGATATTTTTCCAATGAATTTAATGATTACTCAACTTCTCAAAGCAATAGTAACTGAAGATACGGAATTGGCTCAAAGTCTTGGTGTTTTGGAATTAGACGAGGAAGATTTAGCTCTTTGCACCTATAGTTGTCCAAGCAAATATGATTACGGGTTAATCCTTAGAAATATTTTAGATAAAATAGAGAAAGATGGATAAAGGCATAATATAGAAGAATATCTTATAAAAACTAAATTGACTCACTTAAATCATTAAAATTGCCTCTAAATCTAAGAGATGAACGATCCATTAAGAAATTTTCTTGATAAAATTAAACCTTCTTTTCAAGGAAAAGGGGGACTTTCCTATTATTTTCCAATATTCGATGTTATCGAAAACCTTTTTTATTCGTCCGATAAAAGAACTAAAGGTTTAACTCATGTTAGAGACGGTTCTGATATCCAAAGGATTATGGTTGTGGTATGGCTTGCAACTTTTCCGACGATGTTTGCAGGAATGTATAACCTTGGATATCAATCACTTAATGCAATAGAACAGCTTACTCTTGCGAATACTGCTTTTGAAAAAGATTGGCATTGGCCGCTAATTACTTTCTTTACTTCGTTAAATCCAAATAGTTTTATGGATTGTTTAGTTTATGGGGCTATTTATTTCATCCCTATATACGTCGTTGTTTTTGCGGTTGGAATAGGCTGCGAATTAATTTTTGCTCTGATACGAAGGCATGAAGTTAGTGAGGGTGCTTTTGTTACAACAGTATTATTTGCTCTATCTTGTCCTCCTAATGCACCTCTCTGGCAATGTGCATTGGGTATTGCGGTTGGTTTAGTCATAGGAAAAGAAATATTTGGTGGTACCGGGAAGAACTTTTTAAATCCAGCCCTAACGGGTAGGGCATTTTTATATTTTGCTTACCCAGCATCTTGGTCAGGTGATATGTCCTGGGTTGCAGTCGATGGTTACACAGCAGCTACTATTTTAGGAACAGCAGCTCAAGATGGCTATCAAAGTCTTGCCTATACATGGAACAACGCTTTTCTTGGTTTTATTCCAGGTTCCATTGGAGAAACTTCAACTTTAGCAATATTAGTAGGCTTAGCTATTCTTCTTTACACTAAGGTTGCCTCTTGGAGAATAGTTCTTGGTGTTGCCATAGGCACAATTTTTACAAGTTATTTATTCAATATCGTTGGAAGCGAAACCAATCCCATGTTTTCTATGCCTTTTTGGTGGCATATGGTAATTGGTGGTTATGCTTTTGGCTTAGTCTTCATGGCTACTGAACCCGTTTCCGGATCGCATACCAATGCGGGTAGATGGGTTTATGGAGTCGTCATTGGCGTAATGGTGATTTTAATTAGAGTCTTAAATCCCGCTTTTCCTGAAGGCATGATGCTCGCCATTTTATTTGGAAACTTACTAGCTCCTTTGATCGATCATTTTGTGGTTCAAAATAACATTAAAAAAAGGCTGGCTCTTCAAAATGCCTAAGATTAATAAAGATAGCACTTTAAATATAACATTCGTTGGAATTGGCCTATGTTTATTATGCAGCGCTATTATTTCATTTATTGCTATTCAACTGAGATCTGTTCAAGAAAATAACGTTGTTTTGGATATGCAAAAGAAGATTGTTTCATCTGCCGGTTTAGATGAAGTCTATGGTTCAGTAGAAAATGCAATGTCAAACATAAAAACCTTAATCATTGACTTAGATAGAGGTGAAATTGTAGACATAAATCCTGATACTTATGAACTTTCAAAAGAACTTAGAGAGGATGGAAAATATAAATTTTTATCTGCAGAAGAAGACGTAGCTTCAATTAAAAAAAGAGAAAAATATTCAAAGGTATATATCGAATACAAAGACAATGAAATAAATACTTTAATTTTACCAGTTAGAGGATATGGCTTGTGGGGAATCCTTTATGGTTATCTGGCTATTGAAGGAGATTTTAATACTGTTGCTGGATTGGAATTCTATGAGCATAAAGAAACTCCTGGACTTGGTGCTGAGATTGATAATCCTAAGTGGAAAGCTCTATGGAAAGGAAAAAAAATATATCAAGAAAATGGTGAAGTTTCTTTAAAAGTGATTAAAGGAAGTGTTATGAAAACTAGTGATAATTTTAGCTATGAAATCGACGGGTTGTCTGGAGCCACCTTGACCTGTAATGGAGTAAGTAACTTGATAGCCTACTGGATGGGTAATGATGGTTTTTTAAACTTTATTAATAATTTACAAAAAGTAGATGTCTAACTATTCAGAAATATTATTTCGACCTGTATTCAAAGAGAATCCAATTGCTTTGCAAATGCTTGGTATTTGTTCCGCATTGGCTGTTACCAGCAAACTTTATCCAACTTTGATAATGTGCGTAGCTTTAACAGTTACTGTCAGTTTATCCAATTTCTTTATTTCTATGATAAGAAATATAACTCCATCAAATATTAGAATTATCGTACAAATGACAATTATTTCTTCTTTAGTAATACTTGTTGATCAGGCTTTAAAAGCTTATGACTACGAAACAAGTAAAACTTTATCTGTATTTGTAGGTTTAATAATTACCAATTGTATTGTTATGGGAAGAGCCGAAGCCTTTGCAATGCAAAATCCTCCGGGAGTGTCTTTTCTTGATGGGTTCGGTAATGGATTAGGTTATAGCGTAATCTTAATAATTCTTGGCACAATCAGAGAATTATTTGGTACTGGAACCATTTTGGAGTATGAAATTTTTCCTTTGGTACAAAATGGTGGTTGGTACGTGCCTAATAACTTTTTCCTTCTTCCCCCAGTTTCTTTCATATTAATTGGTTTAATTATATGGGCCTTAAGGGCATGGCAAAAAGATCAAGTAGAAGAACCAGAATTTAGAATGTCTCAGAATTCCCCTGAAATTGTGCCAAACCCACCACCAACTCCTTCTTCAAAGACAGCATCATGATAGAAAATTATTTAAATATTTTTATCAATGCTATTTTTATAGAAAACCTAGCTCTGTCTGTGTTTTTAGGAATGTGTACTTTTATTGCTATTTCAAAAAAAATTGAAGCTGCAATTGGCTTGGGTATAGCTGTTATCGTAGTATTAGCAATCACTGTACCCATCAACAACTTAATCTATAACTACATTTTAAGAGATGGGGCGCTAGCTTGGGCAGGCCTGTCTGACGTTGATTTAAGCTTTGTAGGATTGATCAGTTATATTGGAGTGATTGCTGCTTGCGTTCAAATATTAGAAATGTTTTTAGATAAATATGTTCCTGTCCTTTACAACGCTTTGGGTATATTTTTACCCCTCATCACTGTTAATTGCGCAATTCTTGGAGCGTCGCTTTTTATGGTAGAAAAAGATTTGTATTTTGGCGAAAGTGTTGCTTATGGTCTAGGTGCAGGAGTAGGTTGGGCATTAGCAATCACAATTCTTGCAGGAATAAGGGAAAAATTAAAATATAGCGACATGCCAGAAGGTCTTCAGGGACTAGGTTCTACTTTTATAATTGTTGGTTTGATGAGCTTTGGATTTATGTCATTTGGAGGCATCATTCTCTAATGATCACTGAGATAGTTCTAGGTATTTTATCTTTTACAGTTATTGTAAACATAATGGTTGCCATAATCCTTTTGGCAAGATCTCAATTGGTCTCTACGGGTGATGTAACCATTGAAATCAATGACGATCCTACTCAAAAAATTACTGTTCCTGCTGGAGGCAAACTTTTACAAACTTTAGCGGAAAATAATCTTTTTCTGTCTTCGGCATGCGGTGGGGGCGGTACATGTGCTCAATGTCGTTGCCAAGTTTTTGATGGAGGTGGCTCAATTTTATCTACCGAAGAAAGTCATTTTAACAATAAAGAAAAGAAAGATTTCTGGCGTCTTTCTTGTCAAGTTCCTGTTAAAAGCGATATGAAAATAACCATACCGGAAGAAGTTTTTGGCGTTAAGAAATGGGAAACTACAGTTAGATCCAACGATAATGTAGCTACCTTTATCAAAGAGTTAGTATTAGAGCTTCCTGAAGGGGAAGATGTTGGATTTGAAGCTGGTGGTTACGTACAAATGGAAATTCCACCTTATCAAGCTGATTACAAAGATTTTTATATTCAAGATGAGTACAAATCAGATTGGGATAGATTTGAGGTATTCAATAATGTCTCTACAGTAAAAGAAGAAGTCATAAGAGCTTACTCAATGGCAAATTATCCTGAAGAAAAGGGGATTATGAAATTCAACATCAGAATAGCTTCGCCACCACCAGGCATGTCAGTTCCTCCTGGAGAAGCCTCATCTTATTTATTTAATTTAAAAGCAGGTGACAAACTAACTATTTTTGGTCCTTTTGGAGAATTTAAAGCCAAAAAAACTGATGCTGAAATGGTATTTATTGGAGGAGGGGCCGGTATGGCGCCAATGAGGTCTCATATCTTTGACCAACTTCTAAGAATTAATTCTTCAAGAAAAATAAGTTTTTGGTATGGAGCAAGAAGTTTGAAAGAAATGTTTTATGTTGAAGAATTCGATAAGTTATCAGATGACTTTGAAAATTTTTCTTGGCATGCGGCTTTATCTGATCCTTTGCCTGAAGATAATTGGGATGGTCTAACAGGTTTTATAAGTCATGTTCTGTATGACGAATACCTTCAACATCATCCTTCACCAGAAGATTGCGAATATTATCTTTGTGGTCCTCCTATGATGATGTCAGCAGCATTCAAAATGCTTGATAGTCTAGGTGTTGAACCAGAAAATATAATGTTCGATGATTTTGGTAGCTAATTTTTTAAAAAAATCTCTATTATTTTTTCTTTTCTTTTTAGGAGCTTGTTCCAATAACAATGAGGTTCTTTCCATATCTGGTGAAACCTTTGGTACTTTCTACGATATAAAGTTCGAAAAATCTCAATACAACATTAAAAAAATTAATGATGAAATAAATAATATTTTTATTTCTATCAATCAATGTTGTTCAACATACAAAAATGATTCTTTAGTTTCATTTAAAAGAGATAGTAAAAATACTGACTTATTTAAAGAAGAAGTTAAATATTATTTTCAAGAGGTTGTAAAAATTTCAGAAAAGGCTAATAAAACTGTTGAAGGATTTATATTATTTGATGACTACGACTACTTTAATGCAGTCGCAAAAGGTTATGCGGTAGATATCGTTTCTACTAAATTTAAAGAATTAAATATTGAAGATTTTTTTATAAATATTGGTGGCGAAATTAGGGTAGAAGGCATGAAAAATAATAATTTTTGGAAGATTGGAATTGAAAACCCTTTACCGAATCAGCTAGGTATATTTAAACCTTTTGAAATTAAACAAAGCCTCTCAATTGCAACCTCAGGCAATTATAGAAATCCTGGGCATATTGTTGGAATTGAAGGAAGTAAGATTGATCAAAATGTGCTTTCGATTTCTGTCATGGATAAAAAATCAACTGCCTATGCTGATGCTCTTGCAACCGGTTTATTTGCTTTAGGAAAAGTTGATTTAATTAAAAATAATATTAGAGATAATGGCATCCCCGCATTACTCATCTACAAAGGTGATGAAAAAATACAATCTTTTGAATCAAAACAATGGAAGGAATTGTTACAATAGTTAAATGATTACAGCCTTATTAGCCATATCTATTATTATTCTTTCGATTGCCGGAATGTCGATAGGACTTATTCTTAAAAATAAACCCCTCCAGCCAAGCTGCGGAGGAATTTATTTAGAAAAAGGCGAAACCTGTAAGGTTTGTGGTAAAACAGTTGATTAAAACTGATTCATTGTATTATCTTCACCACCAGCTTTAAGAGCATTATCTCCTGAGAAATATTCTTTGTGAGTATCCCCAACAGTTGAACCAGCTAAATCTTGGTGTTTAACAGAAGACATATCACGTCTGATTTCTTGTCTTTGAATTTCTTTAACATACGCCAACATGCCTTGATCGCCAAAGTATCCTTCAGAAAGCACTGACGTACCCAGAGCAGTTTCATGATACGTAGGTAAAGTGATCAAATGATGAAAGATTCCTGCCTCTCTTGAAGCGTCTTTTTGAAAATTTTGGATGTATTTGTCAGCTTCGATTGCAAGCTCTGTGTCATCAAATTCTTCATTCATTAATCCTTTTGGATCCTTTGCTGGATCAGGATAATTTGAAACGTCTTTTCCAGCTTCTACCCATTCTTGATAAACCTGTTCTCTAAAAGACAAAGTCCAATTAAAAGAAGGGGAGTTATTGTAAACAAGTTTTGCTTGTGGTTGTTTTTCTCTGATAGCAGAAACCATTTCCGCAATCTGTTTTACATTTGGTTTTTCGGTTTCAATCCATAAAAGATCAGCACCATTTTCAAGACTGGTTATGCAATCGAGCACTACTCGATCAAAACCGGTGTCTTTTTTGAATTGATAGAGACCATTTGGAAGTCTTACAGGTTGTACAAGTTTTCCTCCTTGATGAATGGTTACATCGTTATCTTCTAATTCACTCAAATCATTAATTTCATGAGATTCAAGAAAGGAATTATATTGATCAGCAAGATCTCCTGGTTCTTTTGAAACTGGTACCTTTTGAGTTAAACCAGCGCCTAGAGAATCAGTTCTTGCAACAATGATTCCATTTTTAATACCTAATTCTAAGAATGCATATCTAACAGCATTAACTTTGGATAAAAAGTCTTCATGTGGAACGGTTACTTTTCCGTCTTGGTGACCGCACTGTTTTTCATCAGATACTTGGTTTTCAATTTGAATAGCACAAGCACCAGCTTGGATCATCTTTTTTGCAAGTAAGTAAGTCGCTTCCTCATTCCCAAATCCAGCATCAATATCTGCAATGATAGGAACAACGTGAGTTTCAAAATTATTAATTCTTTTAATGATTTCATCAGTTTTATTTCCTGCCGCTTCTGCTTCATCTAATTCGTTGAACAAATGTTGTAGCTGGACAGAATCAGCTCTTTTCAAAAAGGTATAAATCTCTTTAATAAGGTTGGGAACTGCAGTTTTTTCATGCATGCTCTGGTCAGGAAGAGGGCCAAATTCCGATCTCAGGGCAGCAATCATCCAGCCGCTCAAATAAACATATCTTTTAGAAGTTGTAGTGTGTGAACGTTTGATTTCCATCATCATTTGTTGAGCAGTAAAACCATGCCAACAACCTAAGGACTGAGTGTAATTACTGGAGTCTTTATCATAGTCAGCCATATCTGCATGCATGATATCAGCAGTGTATTGAGCAATATCTAAACCAGTATGAAATCTGTTTTGCAATCTCATTCTTGCAGCAGATACAGGATTGATATTTTTATAAATATTAGGATTTTGGTTCTTCAGATCCTCATATTCTTTAACGATTTTTTTGTAATCAAACATATTATGCCCCTTAGGATTTAAAAGAAGATTTAGCCAATTTGTCTGCCAATCCAATATATTTTTTTGGAGTAAGGCTTAAAAGAAGTTCCTTATCTGCTTTATTTATTTTTAAGTCGTCAATTATCTTTATGTAGGAATGATAATCAAGCTTTTTTCCACGTGAAATGGATTTAATTTTTGTATAACTATCTTCAATCCCATTTTTTCTTAGTATAGTTTGTATAGCTTCAGTTAAAATTTCCCAACTATTATCTAGATCTTTGAGGATTAACTCCTTATTAGGCTCAATTTTAGTGATGCCTTTTTTCAAAGAATTTAGACTGATAACAATATAAGCAAATAACGAGCCGATATTTCTTAAAACAGTTGAATCAGATAAATCTCTTTGCAATCTGGATATTTGGATTTTATTTTTTAGAGCAATGATTAAGCCATTAGCGATGTATAAATTTCCTTCGGCGTTTTCAAAATCTATAGGATTCACTTTATGAGGCATGGTTGAGGAACCAACTTCTCCGGCTTTCAAATTTTGTTTTAAGTAATTTTTTGATATCAAGAGCCAAATATCTTGAGCAAAATCAATCAAAACGTTATTCAAATTATGAGCATTTGCTAACTGAGAAGCCAGAGCATCTTTAAGTTCAATTTGCGTTGAATGACTTGAAAAATCCAGGCCAAGGGAATTTACGAATTTTCTGGATAAGGTCTCCCAATTTACTTTCTCTTCTGCAACAACATGGGCGTTATAATTTCCTGAAGCTCCATTAAATTTTCCTTTTTGCTTTTATATGAATACATGGCACTTACAAATACTGTGAAAAATACACACAATAGTGAAAAAAATGTTAATCCAATAAGCATCTCAGATAAAAGTGGTTTAGTATTAGTTTTGGGGAGATTTTCTGATAAGATTAATAAAAATACTATAAGCGATAACATAACCGTAATTGCAAACGAAATTCTTTCACCCGAATCCCATGGTACAAGGAAACTTATAATCATTAATGAAGAAGTAGCGTAAGCTGGTGTAATAATATTTAATGTGTAATATCCAGGTAGACGTTCCAGAGTAATGTTAAAAGTAATATCTGGATACAGCTCCGGACAGCAATTGTATTTAACAAAATTTAGCTTGCTGGAAAAATCAGCTAAATTCCATCCATCATTTTCTTGAAAATTACTTACATCAACACTGCCTTCATCTTGTGTTAAATTCATTTGTCCATCATGATAAACCCAACTACCAAATTTAAAAAGACAATGCTGTGTATCATATGGGAAACTACGCAAGTCAAATATACAAGTAGATTTTATAATTCCTGGACGTGACCAGATAATATGTCCATCACTATAAACGTGCGCGCGTGAATAATCCAATTGTTCCATAGGTTTTTC
>ENA-OSEY01001004-OSEY01001004.1-marine-metagenome-genome-assembly--contig:-NODE-1004-length-19951-cov-14.200614_pt1 | contig 19951 bp, 16 predicted proteins | sample MGYA00248465_ERZ534230 | MGnify/ENA primary metagenome ERZ534230 (study PRJEB26409, sample SAMN06344110) | marine metagenome | isolation source: Sea water from surface | place: Atlantic Ocean:Southern...
CCTCCATCCATTTCTTGATTTACATAGTGCACTGTACAACCTGTCTTAGTTTCATTATTTTCTAGAACACGTTGGTGAGTATTGAGCCCTTTATATTTAGGTAGTAATGAAGGATGTATGTTTATAATTTTATTAGGATAATGATCAATTAATTTTTTTGATAATATTTTCATATATCCTGCTAAACAAATTAGTTCAAGGTCATAAGGTTTTAATAGACTGATAATCTTTTCTTCATATTCTTCAGTATTTTTAAAATTATGGTAGTCTAATGTGATTGCTTCTAAATTATTTTCTTTTGCAAAACTTAAGCCGGGAGCATTCTTATTATTTGAAAAAACAACTTTTATTTCTGCTGGATACTCTTTTTCTTTACATGCATCTACAATCGATTTTAAATTTGAACCACGTCCAGATATAAAGATACCTATGGGATGCTTAATCATTAAAATTTAATTTGCCAATATAACTAACTTTTTTATTTATTTTTTTTGAATTCACTAAATTGCCAATTATACTGTATTTAAGTTTGTGTTTCTTAATTGATTTTTCAAATTGATTAAACTTTGTTCTATCTAAGATTACTATCATACCATATCCGCAATTAAATGTTTTTAACATTTCATTTTGCGATACCCCAAAACTTTGTATCCATTTAAATATTGTTGGCAAATTAAAGGTTTCTAAATTTATTTTTGCTGAAACATTTTTATTTAATGACCTTGGTAAATTTTCTGTTATTCCTCCACCAGTAATATGAGCGCATGTTTTTATTATTTTTTTTGTGTACATTTCAAGTATTGGACTTACGTATATCTCTGTAGGCTTGAGTAATAGTTCACCAATAGTTTTATTTTTTTCTATCTTCTTATTTAATTTTATTTTGTTTTCTTTGATTATCTTTCTAACAAGAGAATATCCATTAGAGTGAAGACCTGATGATGAAATTCCTACAATAATATCATTTTCTTTTAATTTTGGACTTGCTTTGGCAACTCCACTCTTAACTCCTACACAAAATCCAGCAAGATCATACTTATCGTTTGAATCAACTTCTGGATGTTCAGCTGTTTCTCCACCTAGCAGTGAACAATTAGACATTTTACATCCCTTAATAATACCCCCTATAATTTCTTTACCTTTAGATATGTCTAATTTTCCAGTTGAAATATAGTCTAAGAAAAAAAGAGGTTTAGCCTGATCAACTATTAAGTCATTCACGCACATGGCAACTAGGTCAATGCCAATTGTCTTATGGTCTCTCATCATACGGGCAATCTCAATTTTTGTTCCAACTCCATCGGTTGCACCAACAAGAATCGGTTTTTTAATTTTTGAATCAAGAACAAATTGACCTGAAAAACCACCAATATTGGATTTTTTAAGATTTTTATCTTTACGAATTATTTTTTTAATTTCAGATACAAATTTATTTCCTTTATTTATGCTTACGCCTGAACTTGAGTATGATAGCTTCTTCATTTAGATTTCTTATATATGATTTTTAATTCCAATACTAAGCAAATAAGCTTTGTGATTGTTTTTTTATTTGCTCTTATTAATTCCTGTCTTGCTAATGAAAATGTAGATTTTTTTTCATCATCTGGCATAAAGGTAAATTTATCTTTTTCAAATGAGACTGATATTAGAAATACCGCTATATCTAAAGCTGAAGAAATTGCCTTTAAAAGAGTATCAGTTAAACTTCTTACGCCAGAGGATTATAAAAAATTAAGCAAATTAAAAGATATTGATATTTCTTATTTCGTAGAAAGTATTGAGTTTGTTGATGAAAAAATTTCTACAGAAACTTACCTTGGCGAGTTTAATATATATTTTAGTCCGTTCCGTATCAAAGAATTCTACAAATCGAATTCCTTGACATTTTCTGAGGTAAGTTCTCAAAATATCACAGTTAATGTAGCATTTTCTAATTCTAATCAATTTTTTATTCTATTTAATTTGTGGAACACCGAATGGAAAAAAATTAAAAATATAGGTAATAAAATAAACTTAGATGTAAAGACCTTTTCACAGACTGAAATGGGCAATACCGATTTATCTAATTTTTTGGAAAATAAAGACATAGAAGGAAATAATTTAAATGATGAAAATGATATAATATTAATATGGTGTAGCCCTATTTATGAAAAATTAAATGAGCTTAGATTTGATTTAATAATAAAGTTTAATTTGAATCAAAAAGAAAAGATAATTAGAAAGAGTTATTTGACTGATTATTCTTTATTTAGGGATGATATTTTTTCACCATTAATTGAGGATATAAAAAATGAACTTTTACTTACATGGATTGATCTAACAAAACAATCTGATGAGGTTTACAGATTTAAGTTTGTATACGATATCGAAAACATTTCTGATTGGGTTGAGTTACAAAATCGACTGCAATCAGTAAGGCTTTTGGAACAATATAAGCCATCTTTATTTACTACGGATAAGGTTGAGGGGTACGTGGATTTTTTAGGAAATGGAGATAAGTTTGTTCTTCTGCTCTCTCAAAATAAAATTAATGCAGTAAATCTTGGACCATATTATAGAATTTCTTTAGATGATTAAAAATTTACCAAATTTTATATCAATTTACCGTTTGGTTACTATTCCATTTGTTGCGTGGTTTCTTTTGGAGGAATTATATAATTATGCGGCTTTATTTACTCTTTTAATTGCTGTAAGTGATTTTTTAGATGGATTTATCGCAAGATATTTTAAAGTTCAAAGTGAACTAGGTTCATATTTAGATGCAATTGCTGATAAAGCATTCGTAATTTCGATTTTTATACTCATTGGAAATCTCAAACTGTTACCTGTATTCATAATCATAATAATAATTTCAAGAGATATAATTATTTTGGGGTCGTTTGCAGTCACTTTTTTGGTTGGTAAAAAAATTGAGGTTAAACCAACTAAAATCAGTAAATTAAATACATTCTTTCAGTTTTGTCTTGTTATTACGACCATGCTTAGCAATATCAACGGATATGAGAAATATTTCACTGCATTAATGTTAAACGAAGTATTAATTACTGTTGTATTGATATGTACTCTATTATCTTTAATAAATTATATAAGTTACTGGTTTAAAAACATAAACTAAATGGAAAAAGGACAATTAATCTTTAATTTAAAAAATATAGAAACTTATGATCCTGAGGATTTTTATATTAGTAAAAGTAATTTTAATGTTTCAACTTTACTAAAATCTCCACAGGACTGGTTTAATAGATCAGCTGTAATATTTGGGCAAAAAAAATCAGGTAAAACACATCTTTTAAATATATGGTCAGGCTATAACAATGCTAATTTAATTAATTGCCTTGATGTGCAAAGCTGGAATGACATTTCGTTTAATACTAATATAGCAATTGATGATTTTCATAATTTAAAAGATGAAGAGGGTTTTTTTCATTTTTATAATAGTTTAATTTTAGAAAAGAAAACAATTTTAGTAACGGTTGATATAAATTCAAATTTTGAAATCAAACTAAAAGACTTAAATTCAAGGTTTAAATCCTTTACTTCATCTAAAATCGAAAATCCAGAAGATGATCTCTTAAAAGCCATAATCATGAAATATTTTAGTAATGCCCAAGTTCAAGTTGACAAAAATGTAATTGAATATTTATTAAAGAGGGTAGATCGTGATTATCAAAAATTATATAATATTCTTGAAAAAATTAATATTCTATCCTTGCAAAGAAAATCAAAAATAACAACACATCTCATCCGAGATATAATGACTTAACATAACTCTCAAAAACTTCTAAACGTTGATCATTTTTATTTTTACCTTTTTTTAATTCTCCCAGTCTATTTTTACTTGCTCTTATAAGATTTTTATCGGAAACAATCCAATTACGAGGAAGGTCATCTTTTTGGGCATAATTTTCTCTCCATTCTGAAAATTTTTTAATTAGTTTTTTTTCATTTTTTGAAAAATTTTTGATTTTTATTCTTTTATAGGATTTTTTAGTGTTGTAGACATCTTTGGTATCTAAATGGTCTTCAATTATTTTTTTTATTCTTTTTACGAGATTTCTTTTTTTAATTTTTTGCAATAAGTTCACATAAATTTTAGGCAAATAATACACATCGTTAATTGCATAATTAATTTGCTCGGATGATAAAGGTCTCTTAGTCCAATCAGAAACTTGATGTTTTTTTGAAAGTTTTATTTTGAATAGTTTTTCTACTAAACTAGTATATCCAATTGTTTGTCCTCCATAAATTGAATTATAAGCAATTTGAGTATCAAAAACATTCACAACACTAATTTCAAAAGCATAATTTAATACTTCGATATCTTGTCGAGCAGAGTGGATAACTTTCAATATCTTTTTTGATGTGAGTATTCTTCTAAAATTTTCGAAGTTCATTTTTTCCCCTGATAACATATCAATTAAGAATTCTTTTCTTTGAGTTTTAATTTGAATAGTGCATAAAATTGGCCAATATGTATTATCTCTTTTGAATTCGGTATCTAGGAAGATAATTTTATACTTATTCAATAATTTACATAGCTTCTCGAGGGATTTATTATCTTGGACTATTTTCATAAATCAAACTATATATGATCCTTAATTAAAAGTATGAATAAATATAGAACGCACAATTGTAACCAGCTTAGATTAGAAGATGCTGGTTCTAAAGTATCATTAGCTGGGTGGATAAATAGAAAACGAGATCACGGCAATGTACTGTTTGTTGACTTAAGGGATCATTATGGCGTTACTCAATGTGTAATTGAGAAAACAAATACTAAATTGCTAAACTTAGTAGACAGCTTAAGAGTTGAGACCGTTATTAAAATTGATGGCACCGTTATAAAAAGAGAGCCTGATACTATTAATAAATCACTAAATACAGGGACCATTGAAATTGCAGTTGATAATGTAGAAGTATTATCTGAGGCAAAGGAGTTGCCTATGCCAGTTTTTGGCGAAAACGACTATCCAGAAGAAATTAGATTGAAGTATAGATTTCTTGATATTCGAAGAGAGGAATTGCATAAAAATATTGTTCTAAGATCCTCAATTATTTCCCACATTAGAAAGCTCATGTCTGACGCTGGTTTTTTAGAAATGCAAACACCAATACTTACAGCTTCTAGTCCAGAAGGGGCTAGAGATTACTTGGTACCAAGCAGGATTCATCCAGGAAAATTTTACGCTCTTCCTCAAGCCCCACAGCAATTTAAGCAATTAATTATGGCGGGAGGATTTGATAAATATTTTCAAATAGCCCCTTGTTTTAGAGATGAAGATGCAAGAGCAGATAGAAGTCCTGGCGAATTTTATCAATTAGATATGGAAATGGCATTTGTTGAGCAAGACGATGTGTTTAACGCCATTGAACCCATTTTACACTCTGTATTTACAACTTTTTCTGATTTTAACGTTACAGAAACACCTTTTCCAAGAATTACATATGCCGATGCTATGAGCAGGTATGGAACAGACAAACCTGACCTTAGAAATCCAATAAATATTTCTAATTTAACTAAGGAATTTAATGATGACAAAGTTGAATTTAGTGCATTTAAAAAAATTATAGAAGAGGGGGGCGAGGTTATTGGAATACCAGCACCTGACTCGAGTCAAAAACCTAGAAGTTTTTTTGATAATCTTAATAATTGGGCAAGAAAAGAAATGAATGCTGCTGGTTTAGGTTATATTGTTTTTGATAAAAGCTCTTCTGGCGTAGAAGGAAAGGGGCCTATTGCAAAATTTATCCCCTCTGAAATTCAAGAAATGATATTAAACAAAGCAGGTCTTAAGGCCGGAGACTCAATTTTCTTTGCATGCGCTAAAGGCAAAGAAGTTTATGATATTGCTGCTGCAGCCAGAGATAAAATTGCAATAGATCTGGATCTAATTGAAAAGGGAGTATTTAAGTTTTGTTGGATTGTCGATTTTCCCATGTATGAAAAGGATAAAGAAACTGGAAAAATTGATTTTAGTCATAATCCTTTCTCAATGCCACAAGGTGGATTAGAAGCCCTCAATAATTCAGATCCTTTAAATGTTTTAGGTTATCAATATGATATTGTTTGTAATGGCGTAGAGCTATCATCAGGCGCTATACGAAATCACGTTCCAGAAATTATGTATAAGGCCTTTGAAATAGCTGGCTACAGTAAAGATCAAGTGCATGAAAAATTTGGAGGCATGATAAACGCTTTTACTTATGGCGTACCTCCTCATGGCGGCATTGCACCAGGAATAGACAGAATAGTCATGCTGCTTGCTCAAGAAAAAAATATTCGTGAGGTAATATTGTTCCCAATGAATCAACAGGCGCAGGATCTGATGATGCTGGCTCCTGCTGAAGTCGATAAGACTACACTTGATGAGTTGAATTTAGAAGTTAAACCAACTGAAGAATAAACTATGAGCAGCCAGTTGTGGCACCACATGTATCGCATTTTAAGCAAGTACCATTTCTAACAAGAGTAAAAGAACCACACTCAGGACAAGCATCACCTTCATAGCCCATCATTCTTGCAGCTTGAACTCTACTCATTGATTGATCGGATGTAGAACCTGTGCTTACCGCAGCACTAATCGGCGCTTGTTCAGCTGACACAGTCTCCATGCTTCCGTTTGAACTAACTACCGAAAGTCCGTCCTGGCCTCGTAAGTAACCTTGGCTTGAAACTTTTTTAACAAGTTTCCATGGGATTTCATTGTTTTTTAATGTTCCCTCCTCAGCTCCAGTTCCAAGTGAGAAGTCAACATCTGTATTATCAGCATGCGCCAAATCATTTCTGCCTAGGTAAGAAACAGCAAGTTCTCTGAACACGTAATCTAAAATAGATGTTGCATTTTTAATTCTATTATTACCTTGCACCACCCCAGCAGGATCAAATCTAGTAAAAGTATAAGCTTCCACATACTCTTCTAGTGGAACTCCATATTGAAGACCAATTGATATTGCGATTGCAAAATTATTCATCAGACTCCTCAGGAAAGCTCCTTCTTTATGCATATCAATAAAGATTTCACCCAAGCTACCATCCTCATATTCTCCGGTATGAAGATAAACTTTATGGCCTCCTACAATAGCTTTTTGAATGTATCCTTTTCTTCTATCTGGAACTTTATTTCTTGAACCGTATACAACAGAATTCATGGCCTCTTTAGCAACAGCAATCGTTCTATCAATTTGGTTATCCGGTTGTTCTATTTCTTCTTCAACATCCTCATCAACAAGTTTTGATGCAAGTGGTTGACTTAATTTTGAGCCATCACGATAGAGAGCGTTTGCTTTTGTGCCGAGTTTCCATGACAGTAAATAAGCTTCATTACAATCTTCCACATCAGATTCTGCAGGCATGTTGATCGTTTTTGATATTGCTCCTGATATAAAAGGCTGAGCTGCTGCCATCATGCGTATATGACTTTCTACAGATAAATATCTTTTGCCGATCCTACCACACGGATTCGCACAATCAAATACAGCCAAATGATCATCTTTGATATGCGGTGAGCCCTCTAAGGTCATGGTGCCACAGCAAAAGGTATTTGCTTCATCGATTTCATCATTTGTAAAACCTAAAGCAGTTAGCATATTAAAATTCATGTCAGTAAGTTGTTCTTCTGAAAAATTCAGCTTCTCTTTACAGAATTCCATCCCGAGAGTATATGAATTGAAAGAAAATCGAATATCAAAAACATTCTTTAAATTTTGTTCAAGAAGTTCGATTTGTTCCTCTTCAAAGCCTTTTTCTTTTAGAGTCTCGTGATTTATAGCGGGCGCATTGTTAAGCGTACCGTGACCAACGGCATAATTAATTGTTTCTTCAATTTCATCCTCTGTGTATTGAAGTTGCCTTAATGCTTCTGGAACCGTTCTATTTATAATCTTGAAATAACCACCTCCAGCAAGTTTCTTGAATTTGACCATTGCAAAATCAGGTTCGATACCTGTTGTATCACAGTCCATTACAAGACCAATGGTTCCAGTTGGCGCAATTACTGTTGTCTGTGCATTTCTAAAACCAAACTTTTGACCATTCTCATAAGCTTGATCCCATGCATTTTGCGCCTCCATTCCTAAGTTTGTATCTCTTAAATCTTCAACAACAAATGGCACAGGATTAATGTGTAAACCTTCATACTCATCAGTCTTACCATATGCGGCTCTTCTATGATTTCTCATAACACGAAGCATATTTTTAGAGTTTTGTTGATATCCGGGGAAGGGGCCTTGTTCGGATGCAACTTCAGCTGAAGTTGCATAAGATATGCCAGTCATTAAAGCTGTTATGGCTGCACAATTTGCCCTTCCTTCTTCACTATCGTAGGCTACACCTTTAGACATTAGGTAGCCTCCTAAATTCGCATATCCAAGACCAAGTGTCCTGTATTCATAAGAGAGTTTCGCTATTTCTTTTGACGGAAATTGAGCCATCATGACTGAAATTTCCAATATTAATGTCCATATTCTTACAGCATGTTTGAACAAGTCAGTGTTTAAACATTTGTTCTCATCCATAAATGTCATTAGATTTAGAGATGCTAAGTTGCAGGCTGTATTGTCTAAGAACATATACTCCGAGCAAGGGTTTGAAGCTCTAATTTCCCCACTTTCTGGGCATGTGTGCCAATCATTAATTGTCGTATGGAACTGAATACCAGGATCAGCACAGGCCCAAGCAGAATATCCAACTTGATCCCAAAGGTCTTTTGCCTTTACTGTTTTACTTACTGAATTGTCAATTCTATTAATTAAGTTCCAATCTTTGTCTTCAATTACAGCATTTAAAAAATCGTCAGTAACTCGAACTGAATTATTTGAATTCTGACCAGAAACCGTCACATAAGCCTCTGAATCCCAATCTGTATTATAAGTCTCAAATTCTATGGATTTATATCCTTGCTTTGCAAAATGTATAATCCTTTGAATATAATTTTCAGGAACTTCATTTTTTCTTGCAGCAATAATTTCTCTTTTTAAAGCTGGGTTTTTTGCAGGTTCAAAACAACTTTCACCATCAGCTTCGCAGTTGTGGCAGGCATTCATAATACTTTTAAGATGTTTTGAACATATTTTTGATCCAGTAACAATGGATGCAACTTTTTGTTCTTCTGTAACTTTCCATTTAATAAATTCTTCAATATCAGGATGATCTATATCTACTACAACCATCTTTGCAGCTCTTCTAGTTGTGCCACCTGATTTAATTGCCCCCGCAGCTCTATCACCAATTTTAAGAAAACTCATCAGTCCAGATGATTTTCCTCCGCCAGACAAACCTTCTGAAGAGCCTCTTAGATTTGAGAAGTTTGTTCCAGTTCCTGATCCATACTTAAAGAGTCTCGCTTCACGGACCCATAAATCCATAATACCACCATCGTTTACTAAATCATCATCTATACTCTGAATGAAGCATGCGTGTGGTTGAGGTCTCTCGTAAGAACTTGAAGATCTAGTTAGCTTTCCAGTTTCATGGTCCACATAAAAATGTCCTTGAGAAGGACCGTCAATTCCATAGGCCCAGTTTAATCCCGTGTTAAACCATTGAGGACTGTTTGGTGCAACCATTTGATTAGCGAGCATATAACGAACTTCATCAAAAAAAGCTTTGGCATCATCTTCTGATGAAAAATAACCACCTTTCCATCCCCAATATGTCCACGCTCCTGCAAGTCTATCAAAAACTTGCTGCGAGCTTGTCTCGGACGAATAACTTACTTCTCCGTCACTATCATCAGCAATTCTTGGGGCAAGCCATGATGGAATATTTTTTTCATCTGTTCGTTTTAGTTTTGACGGAACACCAGCTTTTCTAAAATATTTCTGAGAGAGAATATCACTAGCAACTTGACTCCATTGTTCTGGTACCTCAAAATTTTCTAATTTAAATACAAGAGATCCATCAGGATTGACTATTTCACTTGAAACCTTTTTAAAATTTATACTTTCGTATGGCGATTGATTAGCAATTGTAAATTCTCTATTTATTTTCATTATTTTCCCTTCTAAAATATAGTCATTGCAACAGACGAGCTTATAAAAAAACCAATATCAATAATTTAATGGTCTCGACCGTAAATTGTGCCAGAATGCTAAATGAGTAACTTTCTAGATTATTGATAATTTATTATTTGAAAAATGAAGTCAACATATTGTGTAAAAAAAATTGAAAACCACTATATAAGGTATAGAAAATGTTATCAAAATTAAAAAAAGTCAATATTTTCAGTGTTTTATCTATTCAAGATAATTCACTAATTGTTGAAAAAACTGTTAATTTTAAGCTTAATAATTCATAAATAATCATGTTGAGAGAGATATTTACTTGGTGGAACGGAAAGACCATAGGCACCAGAATTTGGTCATATTTTAATGGAGTTTTGGTCGGAACTGATGATCAGGGTAATAAATATTATAAAAATAAAAAAGATACTAAGAGGTGGGTTATTTACAGCAGCATAATTGAGTCAACTCTTGTTAACCCGGAATGGAACAACTGGCTTAGATACACTTCATTATCAAAACCATCAGAATCTGAAAAACATGATTGGCAGATAAACCATGTACCGAATTTAACAGGCACTGATGCTGCCTATGACCCAGAAAATAGTAAAAAAGAAATAAAGTCAGTTGCTAAAAATGATGATTATAAAAAATGGAGTCCAAAAGATTAAAATAATATTTGATATATTATTTTTGAGTTTATTATTGCTTTCTAATCTCTTTGCTCAAAACATTGAAGATCTACCATTGATAAATTTAAATGAACTTGAACCCACCTATGAAGATGAAGTTTTAGATCAAAACATTGAAAATGATTTAAATGATAAAGATTTTATTCAGAGTAAAAATAAAAATTTTGAAGAGCCGTTCGCTACCGTCAGTTTATTAAACAAAATTACAGCAGAAGTTAAAACCATAGATATTAAATTGAAAGAAAACTATCTTTATGAAGAATTAAAAATTTATGTGATCGATTGCTATAATAGTAAGCCATTAGAAAAAGCAGAAACAGCAGTATATTTGAATATTTATAACGAGAAAACGATGAAAAAAATATTTAATGGGTGGATGATAAAATCTCTGCCATCAATCTCATCAATGGAACACCCAATATATGATCTCTGGGTAGATGATTGCAATAAACTATAGCTTCTCAATATTATTTTCTAACCAATTTATAGCTACCCCCCCATTCTTAAACTCAGGAGAAGATAGTATTCTTTTATGAAGCTCAATGTTAGTATCAATTCCGTCAATTACAATTTCATTAAGTGACCTCAATGCGCGCTTGATTGCATGATTTCGTGTTCTACCAGTAGAGATTAACTTCGCCAATAAATTATCATAATAGTGCGGAACTTTATAACCTGAATAAATAAAGGTATCTAGTCTAATTCCGTTACCTGCGGGAGGATGATACATTTCTATTTTGCCAGCAGATGGCTTGAAATCTTTTGAGCTTTCTGCATTTATTCTGCATTCAATTGAATGTCCGAGAGGTTTAATATTTTCTTGATTTGTAAAAATTTTATCTCCGTGAGCAACACATATTTGTTCTCTAACGAGATCCACTCTAGTTAACATTTCTGTAATAGGGTGTTCCACCTGAAGCCTTGTATTCATTTCCATGAAATAAAATTCCTTACCATCGAATAAAAATTCGAGAGTACCCAATCCCAAATAACCCATCTTTTCCATTGCATCAACGCAAGTCTTAAATAGTTTCTGTTTTTTTTTCTCATCTACATTGGGCGCAAGGGCTTCTTCGACAACTTTCTGATTACGTCTTTGTACAGAGCAGTCTCTTTCATGCAAATGAAGAAAATTGCCATGGGTGTCGCAGATTACTTGAACTTCAATATGTCGAGGTGAATCAATAAATTTTTCAATGTATATTGAGTCATTTCCAAAAAAAGAAAGCGCCTCCTGTTTAATTATTGGCAATGCGTCCTTTAATTCTTTTTTAGAATTTACAATTTTCATCCCTCTGCCACCACCTCCAGCACTGGCCTTAAGTAAAACAGGGTATCCTATTTCATCACTAGCTGTTAGTGCATCAGACTCACTTTTGACTTCACCTTCAGAGCCTGGAACAGTTGGCACGCCAAATTTTTTCATTATTTTTTTAGCCTCAATTTTATCGCCCATCATTTCGATATGAGAATACTTTGGTCCAATAAAAGTTAATTTATGATCCTCAAGCATCTTGGCAAATGAAGCATTTTCAGAAAGAAAGCCATATCCTGGATGAACTGCTTGAGCGCCTGTAATTTCACATGCTGAAATTATGGCATGTGCATTTAAATAGCTTTTGTTAACCGGATTAGGCCCAATGCAAACACTCTCATCGGCAATCCTGACATGCATAGACTCTTTATCTGCTTCACTGTGAACAGCTACAGTTGAAATTCCAAGTTCTTGGCAGGCTCGATTTATTCTAACTGCAATTTCACCTCGGTTAGCAATAAGAACTTTGTCAAACATTATCCTATGAGCATTAATGGTTGGCCAAACTCTACCGCTTGCTCATTTTCAACTAAAATTTTGATTACTTTTCCTTGCAGTGAAGATTCTATAGGATTCATTGTTTTCATTGCTTCAACAATAAGAATTGTTTGACCTGATTTAACAGAGTCACCAATATTTACAAATTTATTAGCACCTGGCTCTGGTTGAAGGTAAACGGTTCCAACCATTGGAGATTTGATTACTCTTGGATCGTTTTTGTAATCATCTTCACTTACTTGTATTTCTGAATTATTTTGAATTGGAATATCTTTATCAACAGGCTGTAAGCGAGCGCCTTTCGCAACTGTTACTGAAAAATCCCCATCTGAATATGAAACTTCAGTTAAATTTAATTCTTCAAGAATTTTTGCTAAATCTTTTATAGGTTTTGGGTCGATATTTTTTTTAGACTTATCACTCATAAGATTATCCTTTTATATTAATTTAACCATTCCTTCAACTGCGAGCACATAGCTATTTGGTCCAAATCCGCAAATAACTCCGTGCACCCCTTTACTTATATATGAGTGATGTCTAAAGTCTTCTCTCCTAAATAAATTGGATAAATGAATTTCAATTTTTGGGATTTCTATTGTTAAAAGTGCATCCAATATTGCTACTGAGGTATGAGAAAAGCCACCCCCATTGATTATCAGTCCAGATGCAGTATTTTTTGATTTTTGTATGCAGTCTACAATATCACCTTCAGAATTAGATTGAAAAAAATTCACATCAATTTCTTTGTAGTTTTGAGCGATGTAATCCCTTACAGTCTTGTGAACTTCATCCAAAGTCATAGATCCATAAATTTCTGGCTCTCTTTCACCAAGCATATTTAAATTGGGCCCATCGACAAATTGTATAAACTTTTTACTCATCTTTATATTATACTTCTAATCATCATCTTTTTGAAACTTCTTTCTGTAAAATTTCAATTAAATCATTAGATCGATACCATTCTGGAGAATTTTCCTCAATCTGTTTTAATGCTTTAACCGCAAATTCATAAGATAATTCGCGTTCACCAATTAGAAAATATCGTTCAGCAGTAGCATAATTAGCCAGTGAAATTGATCCAGTTTGTGCGTATGCTCTAGACAATAAATACCATGCGTAGGCATTTTCTGAGTTGATAAGTAATGATTTTTTTAAATTTAAAATAGCTTCTGTTGATTTATTTGTTTCCTCGAAGGTTAACAAGTAATTACCCATCATCATGTAATATAAGTCATTTACTTTATCAATATTATTAATTGCTGCTTCATGGTAAAAAGTAGCACTTTTATAGTCATTATTTGCAAAGTATATCTCGCCCAAAAGTTCATTGTAAAACGGATTGGATGGATGTTTATTAATCAGCCGTTTCATATTTTCGATTGATTTTTTGTGGTTACCTTGAAAATAGTTTGATACTGCAGTAGCGTACAAGTCTACGTCATTTGTTGAGTTATAGACAGCTTCTGTTTCATAATGTGGGTGCGTAAAACCATGCAATTTAGCTTTTAATAGCTCAAATTTTTTTTGAAATATTTTATCTGTATTGTAATCACAATCATTATAATTTTCTAAAGATGAATTGATCCATCCAATTCTATTTTGAACAAGTGGGTGAGTTGATCTATAATTATTTTCATCTAAGGCAAAAGATTCATTAACGTTCTCAATTTTTTTTAAGAATTCAATTAAAAATTTTCCATTTATTCCATTATTACATAAGAGCTTTACGGCAGCTTGATCTGCAGAAGCTTCCTGAGTTCTTGAATAATAAGAAAAATTGTCACTTACACTTGCTTGCCCAACCATTACTCCCGCTATCCCAGCATCAGTTGCGCCAGCAATCATACCAATTATACCGAGTAAGTAAATTGGCAATGCTTTATTAGATAGATTTGATATTTCAATTGATGTATTAAAAATATGTCCTCCTAATATATGAGCTAGTTCGTGTGCAAGTACAGCGGCGTATTCTCTATAGTCATTTGCTGTCAAAATAAGTTCAGTATTTATAAAAATATTCTGACCTCCAGTTACAAATGCATTTACCTGATCACTTTTTACAAAGTAGATTTTTAAGTCTTCTGACTCAAGATTATTAGATTGTAATAACATGGAGATAATATCATCAGTGAATTGCTCTAATTCAGTATCTCTAATAATTTCAAAGGCATTTGACTGAGAAAAAAGAAAATAAAATATAATAAAAAATTTAATTAAAAATTTACGACATTTCATTATTTTTGCCACCAGCCTGTTTTCTTGTTCTTAATCTCTTTAAGAGTGGCTTTCGGGCTTTTATTTTTTGTCTTAGAGGAGTTTGTCAATTGATCTTTTTCTGTCTTTTTGTCCTTTCCTTTTTCCTTTATTGTCTTTTTTTTGATCGATCTTTCATTGTTCTTTTTAGTCTTACTTTTTACGCTGGTTGCCTTGCTTTTATTCTTAGACTCATCTGTTTCAAAAATGATTTCTTCATTTTTAAATGAATCATCTCCTAATAAAATAATTTTAACTTTTCTGGATGATTCAATATTATCTATTTCTTTTTGAAAATTTGTTAATATAAGATTTTTAATATAAGGACTTATTTTTAAACTCAATTTTTTTGTTTTCTTTTTATTTAATTCTTCATTGATCTGGTATAAAAATTTCTGAACTATTGAATGATGGCTAAGTTCAGTTTTCCATTCAATGAAGCTTTGCCTTAGACGTTGCCGTGACATTTCTAACAGTCCAAATTGACTTATCCTTGAGACTTGCGTTCTTGCCCGATCTTTTTTGACAAGCTCTTTAATCTTACGTTCAACTTGACGATTATTTCTCATTTCATACATATCAATGAAATCGACAACAATTAACCCTGAGAGATCACGTATTTTAATTTGCTTTGCTATTTCTATCGCTGCTTCTAAATTTGTCTTTAGGGCAGTCTTTTCAATGTTTCTCTCTTTTGTTGCTCCTCCTGAGTTTACATCAATAGCAACTAATGCTTCAGTTGGGTTAATTACTAAGTAACCTCCAGATTTAAGTTTTACCTCAGCATCGAACATCTTAATTATTTCTTTTTCGATCTTATGTTTAGTAAACAGCGGCTCTTTACTTTTATATAATTTTACGAATTTTGAGTTACCAGGTAAAACTTGAGACATATATTTTTTTGTTTCCTTGTAGGCATCATTACCTTGTACCAAAATTTCCTTCATTTCTTTCGAGTAGATATCCCTTACTATTCTTCTTAGTAAATTCCCTTCTTCGTGTATTAGTGCAGGGGCAATTGCTTTTTTTGTCTCATTTACTATTTGTGCCCACAATTTATTCAGGGTTGAATAATCTTTCTTAATTTCATTTTTTGTTCGATTTAATCCAGCAGTTCTAATAATTAAACCCATTTCAGCTGGTACTTTTAGCTCTTCAATTATTTTTTTTAATTTTTTTCTGTCATCAGATATAGAAATTTTTCTTGAAACTCCTTTAGTTTTTGTAGAGTTAGGCATTAAAACTGAATATTTCCCTGCAAGTGAAATATACGAAGTTAAAGCAGCTCCTTTATTGCCCCTTTCTTCTTTAACAACCTGCACTAAGATAAGTTGACCTGTTTTTATTACTTCTTGAATTTTATACGAACGATAAAGCCTTCTTCTTAAGCTATAGGTATTTTTTCGCTTAAAAGGTTTTTTTTCTATTTCATTATCTTTGTCTTCTTCATTACTACTTAAATCTAAATCATCTTTATTATTTATTTCATTAATTTGGCTTTCATTAGAGTCAGTGTCGTTCTGAACATCTTTAGTGTCGTCAATGTCCTCTGAATTATGTTCTTCTTCTAATTCAGCTTCAGCTTGAATAAGAGCCTCTCTATCTGCTACGGGAATTTGAAAATAATTTGGATGTATTTCGCCAAATGCTAAGAAGCCATTTTTTTCAGACCCAATATCTACGAAAGCTGCCTGTAAAGAAGCCTCGATTCTTGAAACTTTACCTAAATAAATATTTCCCTTTAAATTCTTCCTAGAGATAGACTCAAATTCAAAATCTTCCAATTCATTATCAGATAATAATGCAAATTGAGTTTGAGTCTCATTCGAACCATCGATGAGTATTTTTTGTGACATTTAAGAAAACCTTTCAAAGTAATAACCACATTAAGTGGCATAGAATATATGTATGTGAATATGTTTGTTTTAATCATAATAATTATCTAACTATATGATTGTATTGTTATATTTAGAATTTACAAAAATCAATGATTTATTATTTTGTTTTTTTAAGCAAAAATTGAGTATTTTAAGTCAAATCAACGCCATATTTTTATTTAATTATTCGATATGAACATGATTCAAACAATTAAATTATTTGCCTACGTAGGAATCATTCTTTTTTTTGTAATATTTGGAATAATTTTATATTTTATATTTCAATTGCCAGACGACTCAAGTTTGCAGAATTACAAACCAAATGTAATGAGCAGAATTCATGCGTCAAACGGTGATCTTGTAAAGGAATTTTCAAAAGAATACCGGATCTTTATACCAATAAAAGATATCCCTGATGATTTAAAGAATGCATTTATTTCTGCAGAAGATAAAAATTTTTACAGACATTACGGAGTTGACCCAGTTGGAATCATGCGTGCTTTGGTCAAAAATATTATCAATCTTTTTAATGAAAAAAGGCCGGAGGGCGCATCAACAATTACTCAACAGGTTGCTAAAAATTTTCTTTTATCTGATGAATTGAGCATAAATCGAAAAATTAAAGAAGGTCTTCTTGCGCTAAAAATTGAACAAACATTGCCAAAAGAAAGAATTTTAGAACTCTATTTAAATCAAATTTATCTTGGATCTGGAACTTATGGTATTGCTGCAGCATCAAATAGATACTTTAAAAAATCTCTGAGCGAACTTGATATCCATGAAATGGCTTTTCTGGCGGCACTCCCTAAGGCACCTAGCAGATATAATCCTGAAAGAAATTATGATATGGCATTTGAAAGAAGAAACTGGGTGCTCGAAAGAATGTTTGTGAACGGGTATATTGATAAGTATGAATTAAATTCGTTAAAAAAAATCCCTATTAATACCTATTTAAAAGAAAATAACAGAGTCTTTGCAAATGATTATTATCTTGAGGAAATTAGAAAAAAAATAATTTTAATTTTTGGTGAAGATTATTTATATAATGGGGGATTGTCAGTCAGATCATCTCTGAATACTGAAATTCAAATTATTGCCGATAATGCTTTGAAGAAAGGGCTGCTTCAATATGATAAGAGGCATGGCTTTCGTGGACCAATAGCTAATGATGTAAGCAATAATTGGCACTTAAAATATATAAAAAATAATCCTCCTCATAATTTTTTAATTGCAAAAATCATTAAATTTAATGAAAAAAATAATAATGCTCAAGTTGAAGTTATTTTAAAAGATGAAAAAATTCACGCAGAACTTGTTAACTTTAAATGGGCAAGAACCAGTCTCCCTGGCGGTTATTTAGGGCCTAAAATTAACAAGGCAAGTGATATTCTACAATTGAACGATATTATTTACGTTTCAAGTGATAGTCAGCAAAGTTACAGCTTAGAGCAAATTCCAAAAATTAACGGAGGCATTATTATAATGGACCCTTATACAGGAAGAGTTTTTGCTTTATCGGGCGGATTTGATTTCAATAAATCTAATTTCAACAGAGTCATACAAGCCAAGCGACAACCTGGTTCATCATTTAAACCATTTGTTTATATGTCTGCTTTAGAAAACGGTTTACAGCCCAATAGTTTGATTTTGGACGCCCCTTTTGTTGTTGATCAGGGTTCAGACTTAGGTAAATGGAAACCTGAAAATTATGGTAAGAAATTTTATGGGCCTTCAACTTTAAGGAAAGGAATAGAAAATTCTCGGAATTTAATGACGATAAGAATAGCTCAATATTTGGGAATGGAAAAGGTTGCAGAAATTGCAAACAGGACAGGGGTAATGGAGAATATGCCTAACGTTCTTTCGATGGCTCTTGGTGCAGGAGAAACTTCCCTTATTGATCTTACTGCGGCCTATGCTTCTTTTGTAAATGGAGGAAAGAAAGTAGAACCAAGTCTTATTGATAGAATTCAAGACAGAAGAGGTAAGAATATTTTTTTAGAAAATTTTGCAGCATGTACTAATTGTGACGAGCCGTACATTGAGGAAAATCCGATGCCAAAACTCGTTAATTCATCCGAAAGCATATTTGATGAAGCTAAATCCTATCAAATGGTTTCTATTTTAAAAGGAGCTGTTGATAGGGGCACTGGAAGAAAAACAAAAATTGATGGAATAGAAATAGCCGGTAAAACTGGGACAACAAATAATAATACAGATGCTTGGTTTATTGGATTTACCTCAGATTTAATTATCGGTGTATATGCAGGGTTTGATAAACCTAAATCACTTGGCAAAAGAGAAACAGGATCATCAGTTGCCGTGCCAATTTTTCGTGATTTTGTAAAAAATTATTACCAAGAAAAGCCAATTTTACCTTTCACTATTCCTAATGGAATTGAGTTAATTAAAATCAATTATGATACAGGAGAAATAGCAAGCAATTTTAATAGCAGTGAAAGTGTCTATGAAGCATTCAGTAAAAGTGATAACCTTGTAAGTAGTGGTGAAATTCTTGTTGGTTCTGAGGGCTTCCAAATAATTGAGGTTGCAGATGAAGTTATGGAGGAGTATGTAATTTATTAGTTATGGAAAATGATTTTTTAAATTTATTAGCTAAAGCAAATAAAAAACTTGATTTTGTACGGAGTCATCTTTGACTTAGAAAATTTACAAAAGCAATTATTTAAATTAAAAGCTCTAAGTGAAGAAGAAAATTTTTGGTCAGACAATGAAAAGGCCAAAAAAGTAATGGTCGAAATAAGTGAATTAGACCAAAACATCAAACTAATTTCTGATTTTGAAAAGAAAATAACTGAAGTTAAGGATTATTTTAATCTTGCAACTGAGGAAAGCGATCAATTGATGATCAGCGAGTGTAACAACACGCTAAAAGAACTTTTAAGCGACTTAGAGAAGTCTGAGTTTCAAATGCAATTTAACGGTGAAGCTGATTCGAATAGTTGTTATTTGGAAATACATGCTGGAGCTGGAGGAACTGAAAGTCAAGATTGGGCGCAAATGTTACAAAGAATGTACATGCGCTGGTCAGAAAGAAAAAAATTTCAATTCAAAATAGTGTATGAGTCATTTGGTGAAGAGGCAGGTATCAAATCATGTACAGTTTTAGTAGAGGGCAAATATGCATTCGGATATTTAAAAAGAGAGTCCGGTATCCATCGATTGGTAAGAATTTCACCATTTGATTCAAATTCAAGAAGGCACACTAGTTTTTCATCAGTATGGATATCACCGTATGTTGATGAAACTATTGAAATTAATCTTCAAGAAAAAGATATGAGAATAGATACTTTCAG
>ENA-OSEY01001005-OSEY01001005.1-marine-metagenome-genome-assembly--contig:-NODE-1005-length-19939-cov-11.850418_pt1 | contig 19939 bp, 15 predicted proteins | sample MGYA00248465_ERZ534230 | MGnify/ENA primary metagenome ERZ534230 (study PRJEB26409, sample SAMN06344110) | marine metagenome | isolation source: Sea water from surface | place: Atlantic Ocean:Southern...
TTCTTCTGGTTTAGCTTCTGCTTCTGGTTTTTCTTCTGGTTTAGCTTCTGCTTCTGGTTTTTCTTCTGGTTTAGCTTTTGCTTCTGGTTTTTCTTCTGGTTTAGCTTCTGCTTCTGGTTTTTCTTCTGGTTTAGCTTCTGTAGAGAGCATATTCAAAACAGAAAATTCAGAATCACTATCTTTTATAGATGGTGTAATCTTTAAAAAAGTTCCTATTGGTCCAGGTACTGACCCTTTGACCAAAATAAGATTTTCGTCATAATCTATTTTTTCGATTTCTAAATTTTGAATAGTAACTTTAGTATTTCCATATTGTCCTGCCATTTTCTTTCCTTTAAAAACTCTTCCAGGAAATTGACATTGACCAATCGAACCTGGTGCTCTGTGTGATAATGAATTTCCGTGTGTAGCATCTTGTGTCTTAAAATTATGCCTTTTAACTACTCCAGAAAAACCTTTTCCTTTTGATATTCCTGACACATCAACCTTAGAATTTTCTGTAAACCCTTTTAAAGAGAGTTTTTTGGCTTCTTTTAATTCATTAAATTCAGTTTCTGAAACACTGAATTCGGTTAAGTATCCCTTATTCTTTGTTGTGAATTTTTTTTCTAAACTTTTTGATACTTTTTTCTTAGACCCATAATTGACTTGCACAGCAAAGTAACCATCTTTTTCTTGGGATTTTCTTTGGACTATTTTACTATCTTCGATTTTGATTACTGTTACAGGAATAGAGTTACCATCATCTTTAAAGACGCGCGACATACCCTTTTTTAAACCAACCAGACCAAGCATTTTAATTAAGGGTAATTTTTACATCAACACCTGCTGCAATATCTAATCGCATAAGTGCGTCAACAGTTTGTTCTGTTGGGTTAATGATATCGAAAAGACGTTTATGAGTCCTAGTCTCATATTGATCTCTTGCATCTTTATCTTTATGTGGAGAAATTAGAATTGTCAGTCTTTCTTTTTTTACAGGCAGTGGAATAGGTCCAATAACTTTGGCCCCAGTCTTTGTTACGGTCTCGACTATTTCCTTAGTAGATTTATCAACTAATTTGTGGTCAAAAGCCTTTAATTTAATTCTAATTTTTTGCTGTTCCATACTATCAATTCATACCGAAAGACCACAATTTTAGGGCTTTAGATATGTGCTGTCAAAGGATTTGACTAATTCTTATTGATTATTTCTTCGGTTAAATTTGAAGGAACTTCTAGATATTTTTGAAACTCCATAGTGTATGTTGCTCTTCCTTGTGTTGCAGATCTCAAATCTGTTGCATAACCGAACATTTCTGCAAGGGGAACAAGTGCTTTAATAGCCTTTCCTGAAGGGATATCTTCCATATTTTGAACCTGTCCTCTTCGTCTATTTAAATCTCCTACTACATCACCCATATAATCTTCAGGAGTTACAACTTCTACATCCATCATTGGCTCTAGTAGTATAGGTTTTGCCTTCATAGCACCATCTTTAGCTGCCATTGACCCAGCTAATTTAAAAGCCATTTCACTTGAATCGACATCATGATATGAGCCATCATATAGTGTCACCTTTACTCCTTGTAGTGGATATCCTGCTATAACACCATTTTGAAGTTGTTCTTTAACACCTTTAGAAACTGCAGGAATATACTCTTTTGGTATGACTCCCCCTTTGATTTCATCAATAAATTCAAATTCCTCTTCGCTAGGTTCCATTCTCATTAGAACATGTCCATATTGGCCTCTACCACCTGACTGTTTTGCATATTTAGCTTCAACTTCAACGTTTTGTGTAATTGCTTCTCTATATGCAACTTGAGGTTTCCCTACATTTGCCTCCACACTGAATTCTCTTTTCATCCTTTCAACCAGAACCTCTAAATGCAATTCTCCCATTCCAGATATTATTGTTTGACCTGATTCCTCATCTGAACTTACCCTAAAAGAGGGATCTTCTTGTGCAAGCTTACCAAGTGCTATTGACATCTTTTCTTGGTCAGGTTTTGATTTTGGCTCAACTGCCAGAGATATAACCGGTTCAGGAAATTCCATCCTTTCTAGAACAACTAAGTTTTTCTCATCTGAAAGTGTATCCCCAGTAGTTACGTTCTTAAGACCTATACAAGCAGCAATATCGCCTGCTCTAACCTCTTTTATTTCCTCTCTGTTGTTAGAGTGCATTTGTACCATTCTTCCAATTCTTTCTTTATCATCTTTAACTGTATTGATAACGCCATCACCTTGAGACAGAACGCCAGAATAAACTCTTACGAAAGTAAGATTGCCTACAAAAGGATCTGTAGCTATTTTGAATGCAAGTGCTGAAAAAGGCTCTTCATCACTTGAACTTCTTGAGGTGCTTTCCTCTGTTTTAGGGTTGACTCCCTCGATAGCCTTAACTTCATCTGGAGCTGGTAAAAATTCAATAACTGCATCTAAAACTGCTTGAACGCCCTTATTTTTAAATGCTGAACCGCATAATGCTAAAGTTATTTCGTTTGATAAAACTCTTTCTCTTAGGCCTTTTTTTATTTCTTCCTCTGATAGGTCTGATGTTTCTAAATATTTTTCCATTAAATCTTCATTTGCTTCTGCAGCTGCTTCAACTAATTCCTCTCTTAGAGACTGGCATTTTGAATTAAGCTCTTCAGGTATATCTGTATATTCGAAAGTAGATCCTTTATCAGCTTCATTCCAAGTAATTGTTTTCATTTTTATAAGATCAATAACACCTTTAAAATCGTCTTCAGCTCCAATGTTGTATTGAATAGGAACGACTGTCGCACCTAATCTTTCTCTAATTTGTCCTACAACCCTTTCAAAGTCAGCTCCAGCTCTATCCATTTTGTTTACAAAAACAATTCGTGGAACCTCATATCTGTTTGCCTGTCTCCAAACCGTTTCAGATTGTGGTTGAACACCCGAGGAACCACAAAAAACAACAACTGCTCCATCAAGAACTCTTAATGACCTCTCTACCTCAATAGTAAAATCTACGTGCCCAGGAGTATCGATAATATTTACTCTGTGTTCTTCAAACTGTTGATCCATACCTTTCCAAAAGCATGTTGTTGCAGCAGATGTAATGGTTATTCCTCGTTCTTGTTCTTGTTCCATCCAGTCCATAACTGCAGCTCCGTCATGCACTTCCCCAATTTTGTGTGAAATCCCAGTATAGAAAAGAACTCTTTCAGTTGTAGTTGTCTTACCAGCATCAACATGGGCACAAATTCCTATATTTCTGTAACGGTTTAAAGGTGTTTTTCTTGCCATTTTTAAAATCTGAAATGTGAAAAAGCTTTATTTGCTTCAGCCATTTTATGCATATCCTCTTTCTTTTTTACTGCTGCTCCTTTTCCATCCATTGCTTCTTTTAACTCAGCAGCTAATCTTGCAGGCATTGATTTTTCTTTTCTTTTTCTAGCTGCTTCAACCAACCATCTCATCGCTAATGCAGTTCTTCTTTTTGCTCTAACTTCAACAGGAACTTGATATGTAGCTCCTCCAATTCTTCTAGATCTAACTTCAACAACCGGTGCTACTTGGTCTAAAACTTTTTTAAATACGTCAACTGGGCTTTCTTTTTGTACTGACTTTTCTAACTCATCAAATGCACCGTATACAATTTTTTCAGCAATTGACTTCTTCCCATCAACCATAAGTTGATTCATAAATTTAGCTACAAGCTCACTCTCGTATTTTGAATCTGGAATTATTTTTCTTTTTGGAGCTGCTCTTCTTCTCATTTTTTAGCTTTCTTAGCTCCATATTTAGATCTACCTTGCTTTCTATCTGCAACTCCTGAAGTATCTAGAGCGCCTCGCACGGTGTGATATCTAACACCTGGTAAATCTTTTACTCTTCCACCCCTTATAAGAACTACTGAGTGTTCTTGAAGATTATGACCTTCACCTCCAATGTAAGATGTAACTTCAAATTTCGAGGTAAGTTTAACTCTGCAAACTTTTCTTAAAGCAGAATTAGGTTTCTTTGGGGTTGTTGTATAAACACGTGTGCAAACCCCTCTTCTTTGTGGGCAATTTTTAAGTGCAGGAACATCACTCTTAGCACGCTTAGTTTTTCGTGGTTTCCTTACTAATTGATTTATCGTAGCCATATCAAAAGGAGAATAATATAGCAGTGAATATCATCGGTCAATATTTACTGAAAGCTCTCTAGAAGTTCTTTTTTCAATGCCTCTTCAATATCTTGTATTTCTTCTGAAGATACACTTGCTTTTTGATTTGCTGCAAACCCTGTTCCAGCAGGAATTAATCTACCAACAACTACATTTTCTTTTAAACCTTTTAAGATATCTTTTCTGCTTGTGACAGCCGCTTCAGTTAAAACCCTTGTAGTTTCCTGGAAAGAAGCTGCCGATATAAATGAATCAGTCGATAACGCTGCTTTTGTTATCCCTAGCAGCATTCTCTCAAATTTAACAGGCTTTTTACCTGAATCCTCTAAAGTTTTATTTTCAGCTCTTACTTTTGCAATTTCTAAGACATCCCCTTCAATGAAACCGCTATCTCCTGAATCAATAACTGTAACTTTCTTCAGCATTTGTCTTGTTATTACTTCTATATGTTTGTCGTTAATAACAACGCCTTGCAATCTATATACATCCTGAACTTCAGATATTAAGTGTTTAGCTAATTCTTCAACACCATGTAAATGCAATAAGCTGTGTGTATCGGTAGGTCCGTAACAAAGAATATCACCTCTTTGAACAGTGTCTCCTTCTAAGAAGGAAACAGCTCTGTATTTATGAACCATAACTTCCCACGGCTCACCTTTTTCTGGTGTAATCACAAGTCTTTTACGTCCCTTAGTTTCTTTTCCATATGAAAGCACTCCAGAAAGTTCAGAATAAATTGCACCATCTTTAGGTTTTCTTGCCTCGAATAAATCTGCAACTCTTGGCAAACCACCTGTAATGTCTTTTGTTTTTGTTCCTTCGACAGGTACTCTAGCTATAAATTCTCCCTTAGAAACCTTATTACTATTGTTTTTCATCAAAATTGATTTTGAAGGAAGTGTATAAGTTGCAAGAGCTTTTTTCTTATCATTGAGAACGCTAATTGTTGGTGTCATTCCTTTTCCTTTTAGTGGCCTTTCATTAACATCAATAACTTCTCTCTTAGTTGATCCTGTCAATTCGTCAATATCAACTTTCATAGTTACATCCTCTGTTAGATCAGCAAAAACAATTGTTCCCTCTTGCTCCGAAATAATAGGTAGAGTAAGAGGATCCCACTTTGCAATAAGTGTTCCAGGGTCGACCTTTGTATTGTTTGTATGAAGAATTTCTGCTCCATAAGGAATTGAGTATTTTTCAAGAAGATTTTCATCGTCATCTTGTATAGTTAAATAAGCGTTTCTAGAGATAACAATTGCTTCTCCATTTTTCTTTTCAACCGTCTTTAGTGATGCATCAAAAACTATTTTTCCACCACGAAGCGTTGTTATTGAATCGTCTTCAGCTGAACCTGAAGCGGCACCACCTATATGGAATGTCCTCATTGTAAGTTGTGTACCAGGCTCTCCAATTGATTGTGCTGCTACAACTCCTACAGACTCACCTACATGAACTAAGTGTCCACGAGCTAAATCTCTCCCATAACATTTTGCGCACAAACCAAGAGATGCCTCGCATGTAATTGGTGAGCGAATTTTTACTTTTTTGATCCCTGAATTTTGTACTACCTCTGCTGACTCTTCATCAAATAAATGTCCTTTTTCAAATAAAACTTTCCCATCTTTTTTAATATCCTCTTGTAAAACCCTGCCAAGAATTCTTTCTGAAATGGTTTGAATCACAGAAGCACCATCAATAATAGCCTCAACTGTTATTCCTTCAGTAGTTTCACAATCATCAGTCGTTATTACGACATCCTGCGATACATCTACTAGTCTTCTTGTAAGATATCCAGAGTTTGCTGTTTTAAGAGCAGTATCTGCGAGACCTTTTCGTGCACCATGCGTTGAAGTAAAGTATTCAAGCATCGATAGGCCTTCTCTGAAGTTTGATGTAATTGCACTCTCAATAATACTCCCATCAGGTTTGGACATAAGACCTCTCATTCCAGCTAACTGTCGTATTTGTGCCGCGGAACCTCTTGCTCCGGAATCTGCATACATAAATACACTGTTAAATGATGGAATTACTTCCTCATTACCATTTTTATCAACCTCTACTTTATCGCCAAGAGCTTTCATCATTGAAGATGCAACCTTTTCATTAGTCCTTGACCAGATATCAATAATTTTATTGTATTTCTCTCCTTTTGTTAGAAGTCCTGATTCAAACTGTTGCTCAATATTTTTAACTTCTGATTCTGCTTTAGAGATAATTTCATTTTTGTCATCAGGGATCTCAAAGTCATTTACACCAATTGAAGCTCCAGAAGTAGTTGAATATTCAAACCCTAGATACATCAACTTATCTGCAAATAGAACAGATTCTTTTAGACCAAAATCTCTGTAAACTTTGTAAATAAGTTTAAGAATATCTTTTTTCTTAAATGTTTTATTTACTTCTTCAAAATCTAATTCCTGCGGCATGATTTCAAAAAATAAGCATCTTCCAACTGTAGTTGAGACAATTTTTGAACCCTCAGCTTTTTTAATTCGTACATTTACTTTTGAATGAAGACTTACTTGTTTCTCTAAATATGCTCTTTTAACCTCATGAACATCAACAAATGTCCTTGTCTTTTCTTCTACATCTTTATCCTCTTTAGTTAAGTAATAAACCCCTAAAACTACATCTTGATTTGGTTGTATTATTGGCTCTCCACTTGCAGGTGAAAGTATGTTGTTTGTTGACATCATTAATGCCCTTGCCTCCAGTTGAGCTTCTAAGGATAAAGGAACGTGTACAGCCATTTGATCTCCATCAAAGTCTGCATTAAATGCAACACATACAAGAGGATGCAATTGAATTGCCTTGCCCTCAATAAGAATTGGCTCAAATGCCTGAATGCCAAGCCTATGTAAAGTTGGAGCTCTGTTTAATAGCACAGGATGTTCCCTTATCACCTCATCTAAACAATCCCAGACCTCTGGTGCTTCCTCTTCTACTAATTGTTTTGAAGCTTTTATTGTGACCGTTATACCCTTTTGTTCTAATCTGTTTAATATGAAAGGCTTGAAGAGCTCAAGTGCCATTTTTTTTGGCAGCCCACATTGATGTAATTTTAAGGTTGGCCCAGAAACAATTACTGAACGTCCAGAATAATCAACTCTCTTACCTAATAGATTCTGACGAAATCTTCCTTGTTTGCCTTTAATCATATCTGCAAGGGATTTTAATGGTCTTTTGTTTGTTCCAAGAATAGCTCTACCTCTTCTTCCATTGTCAAGCAAAGCATCAACTGACTCTTGCAGCATTCTTTTTTCATTTCTAACAATGATTTCTGGAGCTCCTAGTTCAAGAAGTCTCTTTAACCTGTTATTTCTATTTATTACTCTTCTGTATAAATCATTTAAGTCAGATGTTGCAAATCTTCCACCATCTAATGGAACTAATGGTCTTAGGTCTGGAGGTAAAATTGGCAAAACATTCATTATCATCCATTCAGGTTTTTGACCGCTTTCTTTAAAGGCCTCCATCAATTTCAGTCTTTTTTGAAGTTTTTTAATTTTTGTCTCGGAACCACTTGTATTTAATTCTTCTTTAATAATTTGTGTTTCTTTTTCCATATCTACATCAGTGAGTAGAATTTGAATAGCTTCTGCACCCATGAGTGCTGTAAAGTCGTCATCATATTCATCTAAAGCTTCGGAGTATTCCTCTTCAGTGAGAAGTTGTCCTTTTGTGAGATCAGTTATCCCTGCCTCAACAACAACGTAACTTTCGTAATAAAGAACTCTTTCTATTTCTCTTAGAGTCATATCAAGGAAGAGACCTATTCGAGATGGGAGAGATTTTAAGAACCAAATATGAGCAACAGGAGAGGCTAGCTCAATATGCCCCATTCTCTCACGTCTTACTTTTGTTGCTGTTACTTCTACACCACATTTTTCACAAATAACACCTCTATGTTTTCTTCTTTTATATTTTCCACAAAGACATTCAAAATCTTTGACAGGTCCAAATATCCTTGCACAAAAAAGACCATCTCTTTCAGGTTTGAAGGTTCTATAATTTATGGTCTCTGGTTTTTTTACTTCACCCCAAGACCAAGATCTGATCATTTGCGGTGAAGCTAAACCACAAGATATTAGATCAAAATTTCTTTTTGAACTTTTATTAATATTTTTAATTATGTCTTGCATGTTATTCCTCTGATGAGTCCTCCAACTCAAGATTAAGGCCAAGAGCCTTAATTTCTTTACTTAAAACGTTAAATGATTCTGGTACACCTGAATCAACCTCATAGTTACCGTCTACGATATTTTTATAAACTTTTGATCTTCCAATTATGTCATCCGATTTAACTGTTAACATTTCTTGCAGAGTATAGGCAGCACCATAAGCCTCAAGAGCCCAAACTTCCATTTCCCCAAACCTTTGTCCACCAAATTGAGCTTTTCCTCCCAAAGGTTGTTGTGTAACAAGACTATATGAACCTGTAGATCTGGCGTGCATCTTGTCATCGATTAAGTGATTAAGTTTTAACATATACATATAACCAACAGTGACTGGCCTATCAAATTTTTCACCTGTTCGTCCGTCATATAAATCAAATTGGCCGCTTTCAGGTAGTCCAGCATATTTAAGAAGTTCTTTTATTTGGTGTTCATTTGCTCCATCAAAAACTGGTGTTGCAAATGGAACACCATCTTTCAAGTTTTCTGAAAGTTCCTTAAGCTCAATATCTTTCATTGAACCAACATCATCTTTAGTTCTAGGTCCAAAAGAATATATATCATTTAAAACTTTTTTAACTTTATCTAATTTTTCTTTATTTTTTAGCATCTTATCAATCAGGTTACCAAGACCTTTTGAAGCAAGCCCTAAGTGCGTCTCTAAAATCTGACCTACATTCATTCTTGACGGTACACCAAGAGGATTCAGAATTATATCTACTGGTTCACCATTTTCATCGTAGGGCATATCCTCAACTGGAACAATGCTTGAAATAACACCTTTATTACCATGTCTTCCAGCAAGCTTATCGCCTGCTTGTATTTTTCTTTTTACAGCTAAATAAACTTTAATAACAGAAAGTACACCTGGAGCCAAATCATTTCCACCAGCAACTTTTTGCTTAAAGATATTCATTTTTTCTTTATTTTCAGCTTGGTATTTTTTGAATTGATCTGAAACATTTTTTTGAAGTTCTGTAATTTTTTTATTGGTTATTTTTATTTTTAGAACGGCTGCTAAATCCATTTCTTCCAAAGACTCTTGAGTTAATTTCCCTTTTGCTTTTATTAAATTCTCTTTCTTTAAAGCTTGAATGATTGTATTTTTAAGTGAATTAGTAACAATTCGCATTTCATCATCTAAATCTTTGCTAAATTCAGACATCATTAGATCTTCATTACTTTTAGCACGCGGATTTTTATCAACTCCATCTCGTGTAAAGATTTGAACATCAATGACTGTTCCGCTTACACTTGATGGCACTCTCAATGAAGTGTCTTTAATATCTGATGCCTTCTCTCCAAATATAGCTTTAAGTAATTTTTCTTCAGGTGACAGTTGTGTTTCACCTTTTGGCGTAACTTTCCCAACTAAAATATCTCCAGCCTCTACTTTTGCTCCAACATAAACAATTCCATTTTCATCTAATTTTGATAAAGCTGATTCGCTTACACCTGGGATGTCTGAAGTAATTTCTTCCATACCAAGTTTTGTATCTCTTGTTGTGCAAGTGAGTTCTTGGATATGAATGCTTGTAAGTCTATCCTCTTGAACAACCCTTTCTGAAACTAGAATAGAATCTTCATAATTAAATCCGTTCCATGGCATAAAAGCTATTCTCATATTCTGTCCAATTGCTAACTCTCCAAGATCTATTGATGGCCCGTCAGCTATAATGTCACCTGCTTTTACAACATCTCCTTTTTTAACAAGCGGTCTTTGATTTATGCATGTGTTTTGGTTCGATCTTGTATATTTAACGAGATTATATATATCAACACTTACACTATCCCCACTAGAAACTTTTATAACTATTCTTCCACCATCAACTGAATCAACAACTCCAGAGTTATTTGCAACAACACATACACCTGAGTCTCTTGCAACTTGTCTTTCTAAACCAGTTCCCACCAAAGGTTTTTGAGGAATAAGTGTAGGTACTGCCTGTCTCATCATGTTTGATCCCATGAGTGCTCTGTTGGCATCGTTATTTTCTAAAAATGGTATAAGTGATGCAGCAACAGATAGGACTTGTTTTGGTGATACATCCATTAATGTAATCATTCCAACGCTTGTTAAACTTGTTTCACCTTGATGTCTTGCTGTTACAAAATCTGATGTAAATTTTCCTTTTTTGTCGAGCTCAACATTTGCCTGCGCAATATAGTGATTACTCTCCATTATTGGAGAGAGATAAATTATCTCATCAGTAACCTTTCCCTCTTTTACAACTCTATATGGAGTTTCAATAAAACCATATCTATCAGTCCTTGCGTAAGATGATAAAGAATTAATTAGTCCAATATTAGGACCTTCAGGAGTTTCAATCGGACAAACTCTACCATAATGTGTGGGATGAACATCTCGTACCTCAAAACCCGCTCTTTCTCTTGATAATCCACCAGGGCCTAAAGCTGAAACTCTTCTTTTGTGTGTAATTTCTGATAAAGGATTATTCTGATCCATAAATTGTGATAACTGACTTGAACCAAAAAATTCCTTAAATGCAGCAGTTATAGGTTTAGCATTTATAAGATCTGAAGGTTTATAACCCTCAGTTTCAGCCATTCCTAATCTATCTTTTACAGCCCTCTCAACTCTTACAAGGGCAATTCTTAATTGATTAGCTGTCATCTCTCCAACAGATCTAATTCTTCTGTTACCTAAATGATCAATGTCATCCACAGTATCTTTACCATTTCTTATATCAACTAGTTTCTTTAGAACAGCAATAATATCTTCTTTTGTTAGAACGTGAACATCCGATCTATCCTCAATTTTTAATCTCCAATTTAATTTCATCCTTCCAACATCTGATAAGTCATATCTATCCTCGGAAAAGAAAAGGTTATTAAATAAAACTTCAGTTGATTCTTTTGTTGGAGGCTCTCCAGGTCTCAACATTCTGTAAATATCAACTAGCGCTTCAAGTCTATTAGTGCTTGGATCATTTCTTAATGTATCAGCAATATATGACCCACTATCGATACTATTTATATAGAGAATTTTGAAACTAAAATCACTTTCAATTAATTTCTTTAATGTTGTTTTATCAAGTTTTGTATTTGCTGTAACGAGGACCTCTCCTGATTCTTTGTCAATGATGTCTTCCGCAATTGTTTGATCTATAAAATTATCAAAGTCTATTTCAAGGCTTTTGTTTTTTTGTTTTTCTAGTTCATTTGCAACTTTTGCATTTATTCTTTTCCCCGATACAACTTCTAAATTTCCTACTTTAAGGTCAAAGTCAAAAGCCTTTCCTTTGAAATTTTCAGGATCAACATTTAGATAAATTTTCTTATTTTTTATTTCCACATCTAGAGACTCATAAAAAGCATTTAAAATTTCTATGTCTGAAAGGTCTAGAGCCTTTAATATTGCAGTTGCAGGAAATTTTCTTTTTCTATCTATTCGAGCATAAATTAAATCTTTTGCATCAAATTCATAATCCAGCCAAGAGCCTCTGTAAGGGATAATTCTTGCTGCATACAGTACTTTTCCAGAGGCATGAGTTTTGCCCTTGTCATGATCAAAAAACACGCCAGGTGATCTATGTAATTGGGATACCACAACTCTTTCAGTTCCATTAACAACAAAACTTCCATCTTTTGTCATGAGAGGAATTTCACCAAGAAAAACTCGGTCAGGGCTTATTCCCTTTTCTTTAACAGTTTTATATTGTGTATTTTTATCCATTAACCTTAGTTGAAGGTTTACATGTAATTTTGCTGCATAAGATATACTTTTTAGCCTGCATTCCTCTGGAGTATATAAACAATCTTCAAGCTCATAACTAACATAATCAAGCGCAGCATTTTGAGAAGCACTATTGATAGGAAATATTGATCTGAAGACTTCTTCTAAGCCTTTATTATCTCTTTTATCAGGATCGCTTGAAGCTTGAAGAAAATCACGATATGAATCAGTTTGTGTTTTAACAAGATATGGCAACTCCATGACATCAGGGAGTGTACCGAATTGTCTTCTAATTCGTTTTTTCTCAGTAAAAGAGTATGTCATTAATTATTTATAGGGCCTTACAATTTTTATTATATAAGATTATTTCATTTCTGCTTGAGCTCCTGCTTCTTGTAAAGCAGCAACCAAAGCTTCAGCTTCATCTTTTTTTGCTCCTTCTTTCACAGTTTTGGGAGCACCATCGACTAAGTCTTTAGCTTCTTTTAGTCCAAGATCTGTAGCCGCTCTAACAGCTTTAATAACTGCTACCTTCTTATCTCCTGAAGCAGTTAATACGACGTCAAATGAACTTTTTTCTTCAGCGGCCTCACCACCAGCTTCCGCACTTGCACCGCCTGCAGCGGCTGCAACTGGAGCTGCTACTGCCGCAGCTGATACATCAAATTTTTCTTCGATTTCTTTAATAAGATCCACAAGGTCCATTACAGACATTTTGGATATAGATTCTAATATTTCTTCTTTCGTTGCCATTATATCTCCTTAACCTTTTTGCTCTTTAACACCATGAAGGGTTCTTGCAAACTTTGAAGGAATCTCATTCATGAGAGATGCAATTTTACCCAAAGGTGCCTTCAAAAGTCCAGCAATTTTTGAAATAGCTTCATTAAATGTTGGTAATGAGGCTAATTTGTCTATTTCTGAGCCTTCGAGATGCACTCCATCAACCGATAAACCTTTTATTGTTAGGTTTTCGTTCGACTTTGAATATTTTCTAAGAATTTTTGCTGCTGCACCTGGTTCATCATAAGAAAAACCTAACATTGTGGGTCCTGTTAGATAGTCATCTAAACCTTCGTATGTTGTTCCTTTAAATGCTAGTTTGACCAATGTATTTTTAACTACAACAAATTTTACGTTTGATTTATGACCTTCCGATCTTAGTTGATTGGCTTCAGAAACATTTAATCCCCTTGCATCTGCAAGAACTAATGAGCTTGAATCATTAGCAAAGCTGCTAATGTCCGCTACAATTCTTTTTTTATCATCTACACTTAAAGCCATTTTTATATTTTTACTAAAGACATAAATAGATAATCATTTGATTTATCTATGTAGGAAATTAAGCAAGGCACCTACAGTCTTTGATATCTCAAAATTGAGAAGTGTCAATTCTATACCCTGGACCCATAGTTGTCGAGAGAAAAACACTTTTAAAATATATTCCTTTTGAAGAAGCAGGTTTCAATCTTTTAAGTTCATTAATAAAAGAATCAAAATTTTCTTTAAGTTGAGCTTTTTTCATACTCACATTTGCAATAGTGCCTTGCACTATACCTTCTTGTTCTGCTTTAAACCTTACTTGTCCATGTTTTATTTCCTTGACAGCTTTATCTATATTCTCCGTAACAGTCCCAGATTTAGGGCTCGGCATTAAACCTTTAGGACCCAAAACTTTTGCAAGTTTAGATACATTCTTCATTTGATCTGGAGTAGTGATAGCAACATCAAAGTCTATATTTCCATCTTTATATTTTTCTATCAAATCATCTAATCCAATAAAATCTGCTCCGCCTTTTTTTGCCTCATCGGCTTTATCTGAATCTACAAAAGCCGCAACTTTAACTTCTTTACCCAATGAGTTTGGAAGAGTTAGAGAACCTCGTATGTTTTGCTCAGATTTCTTTGGATCTATTCCTAACCATACTGAAATATCAACAGTTTCTTGAAATTTTCTTTTTGGCTGTTTCAGAATTAATTCCAGCGCTTCTTCAGTGCTATAACTTTTATCTTCGTCTAGAGCACCTAATGCTTTTTTGTATTTTGTTTCTTTCATAATTATTTTGACTCTTCTTCTTTCTCATCAGCTGGAGCATCTTCAGATGCTGCGTCTGCTGGTGCTGCATCTTCTGCTGGTGCTGCATCTTCTACTGTAGCGTCTGCTGGTACTGCTTCTTCTGGCGCTGCTATTTCTTGACCAGAATCTGAAACTCCTTTAATTTCGATACCCATACTTCTAGCCGTACCACTTATTACTTTTATAGCAGATTCAATATCATTTGAATTTAAATCTTCCATCTTCATCTCAGCTATTTCTTTAACTTTTTCTAAAGAAATTCTTGCCACTTTTGTTCTATTTGGCTCTCCACTTCCTTTAGGAATTGAAGCAGCTTTTTTCAATAAAATTGATGCTGGAGGTGATTTTGTTATGAATGTAAATGTTCTGTCTTCAAAAACTGTAATCTCTACAGGAACTTTCAGACCTTTTTCAACTTCCTTAGTTTTTTCGTTAAAGGCGTTACAAAAATCCATTATATTCAGTCCATGCTGGCCCAAAGCTGGCCCAACTGGTGGGCTTGGATTTGCACCTCCTGCAGGAACTTGCAGTTTTATTATTGTCATCACTTCTTTTGCCATTCTTATACCTTTTCTACTTGCGAGAAATTTAATTCTACAGGAGTAGATTTACCAAAAATACTTACAGAAACCTTAATAAGATTTTTCTCATAGTCAACTTCCTCAACAACACCATTAAAATCATTAAATGGCCCATCGTTTATTCTCACAGTTTCTCCGGATTCAAAAACTGTTTTGAATTTTGGCTGCTCTACAGCTTCATCAACTCTATTTACTATTTTATTTAATTCATTTTCAGTGAGTGGGCTTGGTCTAGTTTTATTTCCACCTAGAAAACCCATTACATTCGGTGTCTTTCTAACTAAGTGCCATGTATCATCATCTAATTCCATCTGTACAAGCATATATCCAGGAAAAAACTTTCTTTCGATTTGTTTTTTTTGACCTTTTTTTAACTCTGTTACCTGTTCAGTAGGAATCATAATTTCACCAAACTTTGAAGATAATCCTGATATATCTATGCGCTCTTCTAGTGCTGCTTTAACTTTTTTTTCACAGTTTGAATAGGCTTGAATGATATACCAGTCCATAATTTAACTCAGAATAAATTTTGAAAGAAATGATAACAATGAGTCTAGACCCCAAAAAACCAAAGCTAGAATCAAAATCATTATTAAAACTACAACAGTCATTTGAGTTGTTTCACCTCTTCCAGGCCAGACAACCTTAGAAACCTCTGTTCTTGCGTCAACTATAAGCTTCATTGCATTTTTCCCAAATTCAGTTCTAGAAAGTAGCCCCAAGGAAGCAAATAATAAACCACTTAATATAAGCACTCGATATAGCAAACCGAGATCCTCTAAGTAAGTGAATAATATAACAGCTGCAAACCCTAATATTAGGGAAGAAATCCAGAGAATATTATTAAGAGTGCTGTTCATTGTTTTAAATGGCAGGCCTGGAGGGAATCGAACCCACAACCTGCGGTTTTGGAGACCGCCGCTCTGCCAATTGAGCTACAGGCCTTTGCAGTCTCCTTATTATAAATTTTCAAGAAACTATGACAAATTATTAGTCAAGAATCTTGAGAACAATACCAGCTCCTACAGTTCTACCACCTTCTCTAACAGCAAAGCTTAAACCCTCTTCCATGGCGATTGGTGCTATGAGTTCACAGTTTAATTCATCAACTGTATCTCCTGGCATAACCATTTCCACACCATCAGGAAGGTTTACTTCACCTGTTACATCAGTAGTTCTGAAATAGAACTGAGGTCTATAACCTTTGAAGAAAGGTGTATGTCTACCGCCTTCTTCTTTGCTTAAAACAGTAATTTTAGCTGTAAATTTCGTATGTGGGGTAACTGATCCAGGAACCGCAAGAACCTGTCCTCTTTCAACAGCCTCTCTTTCTGTTCCTCTTAAAAGAACACCACAGTTCTCACCAGCTCGACCTTCGTCAAGAGTTTTTCTAAACATTTCGACTCCAGTACATGTAGTTTTTGAAGTTTCTTTAATCCCAACAATTTCCAACTCATCACCAGTTTTAACAATTCCTCTTTCGACTCTTCCGGTAACCACAGTACCTCTTCCTGAGATTGTGAAGACGTCTTCAATAGGCAATAGGAATGGTTTATCAATTGGTCTCTCAGGCTCAGGGAAGTAGCTATCAAGCGATTTAACTAGCTCAACAACACTCTCTACGTATTTAGCATCACCTTCAAGAGCTTTTAACGCACTTCCTCTAATGATTGGTGTATCATCACCTGGGAAATCGTACTTATCTAGAAGCTCTCTAACTTCCATCTCAACAAGCTCTAGAAGTTCTTCGTCGTCAACCATATCAGCCTTGTTTAAGTAAACAACAATATTTGGCACTCCAACCTGCTTTGCCAAAAGAATATGTTCTCTTGTTTGTGGCATAGGACCATCAGCAGCACTTACAACCAATATAGCTCCATCCATCTGTGCTGCACCTGTAATCATATTTTTTACATAGTCAGCGTGTCCTGGACAGTCTACGTGAGCATAGTGTCTTTGATCACTACTATATTCAACATGTGAAGTTGCAATTGTGATACCTCTTTCTTTCTCCTCTGGAGCATTATCAATACCTTCAAAAGCGACTGCTTCACCACCAAATGTATCTGCACAAACTTTAGTTAATGCAGCTGTTAACGTTGTCTTACCATGGTCGACGTGTCCTATAGTACCCACGTTGATGTGTGGTAAGCTTCTATCAAATTTTTCTCTTGCCATAATTCCCTCTACTGTTTGGAGCTCATAACCGGATTTGAACCGGTGACCTCTTCCTTACCAAGGAAGTGCTCTACCTACTGAGCTATATGAGCATAAAAGCATCAAACGTTGGAGCGGACGGCGGGAATCGAACCCGCATCATCAGCTTGGAAGGCTGAGGTCTTACCATTACACAACGCCCGCAGCGCCAAAACACTATATGCGGTTATTAAATGTCCTATTGTCGCAAACCTAGTAGGACAATTTCGCTCATTATGGTGGGGGGAGGTGGATTCGAACCACCGAAGCTTTCGCGTCAGATTTACAGTCTGATCCCTTTGGCCACTCGGGAATCCCCCCTCTTAAATGGCCGCTTATATTCCTAATTTCTTTAAAAATCCCTATTTTATAAAACAATGGAGCTGGCGAGAGGAGTCGAACCCCCGACCGGCTGATTACAAGTCAGCTGCTCTACCAACTGAGCTACGCCAGCATATTCTCCGCGGAGCGCGATTTTAGTTAAACTTTCGACTATTAGCAACCTTATATGTGCAATGATGCAAGATTTAGTAGAACAATTTCACTTCAAACACCAATTTCCACCTTTTTAGGATCAGACATAACACCTTAATAAATGATTTAAACTAGCAAATTAATCAAATTGCACTCCTTTACAAGCGAGCCCATCCAAGACAAGATTCTCTTCAGCTAAAAAATCCTCAGAGATTTGATTGATAATAATTTGCTTATCCCCACCCGTTATTACTAACCTCAACGCATAAGAAGACATTAGATTATTAATGACAGAAATAACAGAAAACAGTGCTCCACCGATAACACAACTTTGGGTGTCATTCCCAGGAATATTAATCTGGTCATCAAAGTGAAAATCGGCAATACGGCTGGTGTTACAAACTAAACTTTTACTGCTAACTCTCAAACCAGGAAGGATAAATCCACCCAAATGCATTAATTCACCATTGATGATATCCAATGTGATTGCAGTCCCTGCATCAACAACTAGTAAATTTCCTCCATACTTTTTTGTAGCTCCAATCATTGCAAGCCATCGATCGACTCCAAGATCATCAACACTCGTATATCCGCAGGTAACTCCTGCAGCTTTTCTGGTTACCCTTGCAAAAGAGGGGATGATATTAAATTTTGTTTTGAATAGCCGTTTTAGACTCTCAGAATGATCTTCAGTAGATACATTGGATATATATACTGAATTCAAATCTTTCAATTTGTCGCCGTATTCTTCCAAATAATTACTCAAGTCAGCAAACTGCCCACGCCCACTCTGGCAGAAATACTCTCCAGATTGTAACCTCCATTTTATGCTTGAATTTCCTGTGTCAATAAATAACTTTATCATTCTATTTTTAGGCTCACCTCCCCACTATGAATCAATTGCCTTTCCTTACTATCATTCACAACTATTAAAGCACCGTCTGTGCTTATCCCCTCAAACTTCACATTACTTTGACCATCACTTTTAACAACTTTTCCGGTCTTACCTTTCAAAAAATCACATTTATCCCAGATTGAAAAAAATGGATGGAATCCCTCTCTCTCAAATGTTTTTAATGCCTGTATAATGTAGGCTATAAGGATACCCGCAACATCATTTCGGCCAATTTTTTTGCTCAAATGACTGCAGATATCAGTCCAAGGCTGATCAATACTTGAGCCTAGTTGCCTGGACATATCAAAATTAAGTCCAACACCGATAATTGCATCGGAATGTTCAGATGTGTCTGCAAAAACCTCGATTAATATTCCTGCGATTTTCATTTCTTTTACCATAATGTCATTTGGCCACTTTACCTTAACATCTTCGATTCCTAGATCAATCAATGCTTCATGAATAGCAACCCCTAGCGCCAAACTTAATCCGTTGGGAATTAATTTTTTGGGATTGAAACGCCATTTCAAGGACATATATATGTTTGCTCCACAAGGACTTTGCCAGAATTTTCCTCTTCTGCCTCTACCTGCAGTTTGAAGCTCCGCTAAACATACTCTAATTTTCGAAGAATTGAATTTACTCGAGATAAGAACATTATTGGTTGAGTCAACTATATTGATGACCTCAACCTCTAGATCCTGATCTATGTTAAATGAACGAACTTTTTCTTTTATCAATACCGAGTTTAAAAACTCACATTGGGCATTTAGAACTACCATTTCCCCAGATAGAGTCAACGGTACTCCAAGGGCTTTTAAATCATTCAGAATAGGGCCAAGAAACTCTTCTGTCATTCGCAAGCTATAAGCAAGATCTGTTTTTGTTTGTTTATGTTTTTGCTTCAATAAATTAAAAACCATATTGCAGGTATCATGATTTTCTCTTATTTTTTTAAAGTCGGCGGGCATCTAAAATGTTTAATTTAACTTATAAGAATCAAAGTATAAGTTAAAACAGGTTTTGAAGTGTGGACTCTGAGTTTTTAAACAATAAAAAACCCTAAAGCAATCAAACTTTAGGGTTTTTTATTTTGAAGCCTGGCGATGACCTACTCTCACATGGGGAAACCCCACACTACCATCGGCGATGAACCATTTCACTGCTGAGTTCGAGATGGGGTCAGGTGGTTCTAGTTCTCTATGGTCACCAGGCAAACTGGCTTGGAGCGGTGCGCAGCTCCGAATAATTGGATAACTATTGAATACATCTAATATTTTTTCAGGCCAAATTTACACACTATCCGGTCTTGCTTGTATTGTATGGTCAAGTCTCACGGGCAATTAGTATTGGTTAGCTTAACGCCTCACAACGCTTCCACATCCAACCTATCAACGTCCTAGTCTTGAACAGCCCTTCAGGGGAGTTAAACTCCCAGGGAAAACTAATTTTGGAGGGGGCTTCCCGCTTAGATGCTTTCAGCGGTTATCCTTTCCGAACATAGCTACTGGGCAATGCCATTGGCATGACAACCCAAACACCAGAGGTTCGTCCACCCCGGTCCTCTCGTACTAGGGGCAGCTCTCCTCAATTTTCCAACACCCACGGCAGATAGGGACCGAACTGTCTCACGACGTTCTGAACCCAGCTCGCGTACCACTTTAAATGGCGAACAGCCATACCCTTGGGACCTGCTCCAGCCCCAGGATGTGATGAGC
>ENA-OSEY01001006-OSEY01001006.1-marine-metagenome-genome-assembly--contig:-NODE-1006-length-19935-cov-7.836942_pt1 | contig 19935 bp, 19 predicted proteins | sample MGYA00248465_ERZ534230 | MGnify/ENA primary metagenome ERZ534230 (study PRJEB26409, sample SAMN06344110) | marine metagenome | isolation source: Sea water from surface | place: Atlantic Ocean:Southern...
TAAATCTACAGACCTTAAACTAAATGCTGAAGCTACATCACTCAATAAAGAGTGTGCATATGTTGGTAAAGGAGTACTATCAAAGGTTATTGTTTTTGGAAATAATCTCTATGCAAACATTGCAGGTGAATCCGTTGGAGATAAGACTGATTTGGTTGAAATGAAAGATAAAAAGCCAGATATTACTTATTTTAGAAGCTCTTGGCGTGAAGGGAATTTTTAAAAAGCTAAGCCATAAAATTTAATTTAATTGTTGGTTCAAATATTAAATAATAAAAGTAAATTAGCCACGAAAACATAGCTATCATTGAAATAAATATTAATGCTAGACCAATAATTGTACCCTGTTTAACCTTATTTCTCCATTTTTTTTGGAAAGAAGTTGTACGAAAATGCATAAACGATAATAAATAAATTTAACGCAGACACACAAATATTAAAAAAAAGAAATTTTTCCATTAATGAAATCTTTTATATTAAATCTAATATAATTTCCTTAAGATTATCTGAAATTAATAAAATACCTTCTGAATTTGGGTGTATACCATCTGGCTGATTGTATTTAGGTTTTAATGCCACATCTTTTAAAAGAAATGGCATAAAATATATATCATACTTTTTTTTTAGGTCGGGAAATATTTTATCAAATTTATTTTTATATGCTAAACCACGAGTGGGTGAAGCAACCATACCTGTAAGTAAAATATTTATTTTTTTTTTTTGAATTATCTCAATTATATTTTCTAAATTTTTTTTAGTTAAGTTTGGATCTATCCCTCTTAACATATCATTGGCGCCCAAACCAATTATTATAAGATCATAACTTTTATTGGAAAAAAGATTTTCTATTCTATTTAATCCATCAGATGTTGTATCGCCCGACACACTTTCGCTATGAACAACAATTTTATAACCTTCTGCTTTAAAATTTTCTTCTAAAATTGTAGATAAATGATTTTCCTCTGATAATCCGTATCCACTCATTAAACTATCACCAAATAGTAATATTGAGTTTATTTTAATTTTACTATCTTCTTTACTGCAATTTGAAAATAAAAATAATAAAAATAATAAAAAAATATTATTAATGATTTTCATCGACTATAAAATTATATTTAAAAAATTATTTTTAAAAATAACGAATATTAAAGTTGCAATTATTATATAAGGACCAAAAGGTATTTCTGAAGATATATTTTTTGATTTATTAATTAAACTTGGTAGTATCGAAATTAAAGCTATTATTGAGGATAAAAAAATAACAAATGGAATAGAAATCCATCCAAACCAAAAACCAATCACTGCAAATAATTTAGCATCACCCAGTCCCATCCCCTCTTTTTTTCTAACATATTTATAAAACAGGAATATTAAATATATTATCAAATAACCTATCGCGCCTCCAAGAAATGAATTTACAAAATTAGGAAATATAATATTTAACTCTGGATCAAATGATTTAAAGAATCCTATAACCATTAAAGGAAAAGTTATCTCATTTGGAATAATGAAGTGTTTTAAATCTATAAAAAAAATTATAACTAAACTTAAAAAAAGTATACAAAGGAGTAATGTAGTAAATGAAACACCAAATAATTTATAAATTATAAAAAAAAATAAAATACTCAAACACTCAACAATCAAATAATTATATGAAATTTTAAAGTCACAATTTCTGCATTTTCCTTTTAAAATAACGAAAGATATTATTGGAATATTGTCAAACCAAGAAATTTTATTTTTACATCCTGGACAAAAAGATCTACCGTAAACTACATTTTGCTCTAATGGTAAACGATATATACAAACATTTGCGAAGCTTCCAAAAAGCCCACCTAATAAGACGACAAATAAAATGTCCACAATTTTTAAAGTTTAATATTAGAAGAAATATGAATTAACCCATCAATTATATATTGTACCATTATAACAGCATCATGAAGATGAATGTAGAGATTAGGTGTATAAATTATTAATTCCATTATTGTAAAATTTATCAAATATTGTTTAAAATGCCAGTTTAAATATATGTTTTTTAATTTAGGAAAATCAAAAAAAGATGAAGGCAATAAAAATTCACAAGTAAATGTAGACCTAGAAATCATTACCAAAATGAATCAAGAGTTTGCAATTTCTCTTGATTTAAATGATACCCTTCAAACAGCTCTTCAAGTAATAATTAAAAGAATAAATGCCCAAGCTGCAAATATATTTCTAATAAACGAAAAAAAGAAAAAATTTGAATGCATAGCATCTCTTCATCAAAATTATTTAGATGAATACGAGTTGGATTTAAAAGATGGTGTGATGGGTAAAGCTGTGGAACAAAAAAGATGTATCAGGGTTGGAAATGTAAGAAAGGACGTGAGAGAAATTGCTGAATTTTATTTTGATTTAGACAACAAAACTAACTTTACGACTTACTCAGTTTTATGCTCACCATTGATTGCTGCAAACGAATGTCTCGGCGTAATTCACTGTTTAAATAAAAAAACTGAAAATAAATTATTTATAGAAGATGATAGGAAATTATTAGAAACTTTATCTGCGCCTGCAGCACTAGCTATTAGAAATGCAAAAATGGCTAAGGAAATGATTGAAAAAAATAAGATACAAAAAGAAGTTGAAATAGTAGGTGAAATTCAAAGGTCACTTCTTTCTAAAAATAAAAAAGATAATTTTCCAATAGCAGGAATAAATATACCGGCAAAAGTTGTTTCGGGAGATTTTTACAATTTTACAGATCTTGGAGATGGTAAGTACGGATTTGGTGTTGCAGACGTATCAGGTAAAGGAATAAAATCATCACTTTTAATGTCCAAAGCCTCTAGTCTTTATAGATGTCTAAGTAAAAGCATATTTTCAACGTCTGAACTTTTGATGATTTTAAATAATGAAATATGCGAGACTATATCAAGAGGAATGTTTGTGACTATGTTGATTGGTATTTACGATAGTAATTTAAAAGAACTAAAAATGTCTAGCGCAGGTCACGAGCCTCCATTAATTTTTAATAATGATGGAAATTTTTCTACATTTGACGATTCTGGTCCTCCATTAGGAATTATGCCAAAAACAAAATATAATGAAAGTACAATTAAATTTGATAATAGTTCAATTTATATTTTTACTGATGGTATAACAGAGATCAAAAGTCCCAAAGGCGAAATGCTTGGCTCCGATGGATTTAAAGACTATATAAAAAAATTTCAATCTAGATCTATAAATGAAAGACTAAAAATAATAATTGAAGATATTGTTAACGCTGGAAATATACAAAAAGATGATTTAACAATTTTAGTAGTTGATTCTATTTAGGTATATTCAAGAAATTATTTGATTATTATAAATTCTTGAACTCATCACAATTCCAAAACCAATCATCGTAGCTAACATTGAAGATCCACCGTAGGACATAATCGGTAAGGGAGATCCAACTATTGGCAACAATCCTAAAACCATACTCATATTTACTGCTATATAAATAAAAATTGACGAAGCAAATCCATAGCAAAATAATTTACTGAAATAACTTCTAGATATCATCCCAATATTAATGATTCTGTAAATGATTATGGCGTAAAGAATTAATAATAGTAACGAACCTAAAAAACCGAACTCTTCTGAATATAAGGTAAATATGAAATCTGTATGCTTTTCTGGTAAAAATTCTAGATAACCTTGAGTACCTTTTAAAAAACCCTTGCCAAATAATCCTCCTGAACCAACTGCGATTTTAGACTGTATTATTTGATATCCTGCACCTAAAGGGTCTCGGTCAGGATTGAAAAAACTCAATATTCTTAACTTTTGGTAAGGTTTTAAAAACGAAATTATAAATGGTGCGGAAATAATAAAAGTAATAGATGCAATTACAAAATATTTAATATTAATTCCAGCAAGCCATAAGACCATAATCCCACTTAAGGCAATTAGAATTGAAGTTCCAAGATCTGGTTGCGTAATTACGAGGAAAATTGGGATAATTAATATTACTAATGGAACAAAAATATTTGTGAATTTATTTATACTATGAATTTGTGCACGGTGATAATATTTTGCAAAACAAACTATAATTGCAATTTTCATTAGTTCAGAAGGTTGAAGATTTATAAAGTATAAATTAATCCACCTTTGAGAACCTGAGGCTGTAATTCCGTATAAAGATGCCCACAATAATAATATTAAAGTCACTCCATAAAATAAGTAAGATAAAGAAAACCACATTTTAATATTAATAAAAGAAATCACTAACATCAGTGTAAAAAATAAAGCAAATCGAATTGCATGATTTTTAGTATGATAAAGGACTTCTCCTCCGTCGGTTGAATACATTGCAAAACAACTGATAGAACCAACTAACAAAATACAAATTAACAATAAATAGTCTATTGATCTTAGCTTTTGAAAAAAAGTTTGTTGATTGGTAAATGAAAAATTACTGTACATTTTTAAACCATAATATTTCTTTTTGTTCGCTCTTCATGTCTATCTACTACAGCTCTCATTAGTTTTTGAGCTATTGGAGCAGCTGCCTTGCTTCCAGAACCTCCATGCTCAACTAATACACTCATAGCGTATCTTGGATTTTCATATGGACCAAATGCAATAAACCAAGCATGATCTCTGTTTTTATATGGAATTTGTGAAATATCTAAATCTAATTCCCTTTCCTCTTCTGTAATTCTTTTTACCTGAGAGGTTCCTGTTTTACCAGCAAACTGATATTTAGGATCATCTATTCTTGAGCTGTATGATGTTCCATATATTTCATTTGTAGATTTAAACATTGCATCTAATACAAATTTAATATTTTCAGGATTTCTGTACAAAGGTTGATGCTCTTTTTTTTCAACTTTTAAAAATTCTTCAGTAGCTTTTATTAATGCATTGTCTTTTTCTTTTGCTTCCTCTCTAGCTTCCATTTCGTTTTCTTTCATTATTCTTTTAATGCTTTCATATGATTTCTGATTTTGCCCTACTCTAATTTTTGGATAAATTTTATAACCTCCATTGGCTAACTGAGCAGTCATTAAACACAATTGTAAAGGATTTGTTTGAATATAACCCTGACCTATCCCAGTAATAAATGTTTCTCCAAGATACCAATTTTGTCCAAGAATTTCTTTTTTCCACTCTGTTGATGGAACTATACCTTCTTTTTCATTTTCAAAATATTCTCCTAGAACTTTTGTACCTAAGCCAAATTTTTTTGCAGTTATACTAAGTCTATCTACTCCTAATAACCTAGCTAGTTCATAAAAATAAATATCGCACGACTGCTTAATTGAATTTTTTAAACTCATAAAACCATGACCCTTTTTTTTCCAGCAGTGGTATTTTTCACCATACATTTCGACTTTACCCTCGCATTTAACTTGTTTATCCGGTCTGATAACATCGTTTTCCAATGCGGATAGGGCTACTATTGGTTTAATAGTCGATCCAGGTGAGTAGAGACCTGAAACAGTTTTATTCAAAAGGGGGTTTAAAGGATCAGACTTTATACTATTCCACAATTTTTCATCTATACCGTATAAAAATAAATTTGGATCAAATGAAGGTGATGAATTCATCGCAATAATATCACCAGTATAAATATCCATAACACTAATGGATCCAGCTTTGTCCCTTAATAAATCTGAGGTTAATTTTTGAATTTCTGTATCTATTGTTAAATTGATTGTTTGTCCCCTAGATCCTTCTTTAAAATCAATTTGATTTATTCGTTTACCAAATGCGTTAACTTCGTATCTTTGAATACTATTCGTTCCTATAAGTTCATTTTCAAATTTTTTCTCTAATCCCGATTTTCCAACTCTTAATCCTGGAACATTTCTTTCTTTTATTACTTTATTATTGACGAGATCATTGACACTTGCTTGTGAAACATATCCAAGTATATGAGTATAACTCTCTCCATATGGATAACTTCTACCAACCGTAATAACAGGTTTAGCACCTGGTAGTTCATGCAAATAAAAATTAATTTTTGAAAATTCATCCCAGCTCAAGTTTTCGGATATAACTATAGTCTCCCAGGGTTTCTGAGTTTTTTTCTTAGCAAAAATTTTTGATAATGTTTTATTGTCAAACTTTAATATATCTCTAAGTCTTATTAATAAACTTCTAAAATCTTCTACCTGTTCAGGAATAACATGAAGTTGATAAACTTTTAAATTTCCAGCAATTGTATTTCCAAAGTAATCTTTAAATTCACCTCTTATTGGTGGTAATCTAGTTTCCCTTAATCGATTTTTATCTGAGAGTGTGAGATATTTTTTGTTTTCACTTATTTGTAGAGAAAATAATCTTCCAACAATACCAAAAAAAATTACAGCTTTAGCAGCAGAAAAAATAAACATTCTTCTATTAATAGTCTTAAGTTTGTTAAAACCTGTATCGTGTCCACCGCTAATCATTTGTTTGCTCCTTAAAGACAAATCTTTGATAAATATCAAAAATATATGAGAATAAATAATATAGCAAAAATGTGAAAAAAATATTACCTGTTAGATCGTAATAATTCACATTCACAGAAAAAAAGGTAGTTAATAAAAAATAGTTAATTGAAGTTGCGACTAATATTGTTAGTAAAAAAAATAGCCAATCTTTCACCATATCTGGTCTCAATGTAATATTTCTTAAATACGCTGCAAATCCACATATAATAAAATAGGTTAGTCCACTTAATCCGATTGGAAAACCTAATACTACATCGTTAAATAAACTTGCAATAAATATAGATCCATATCCTAAACTTTCACTTCTCTTTAAACTCCAATAGTAAATTAATATAAACGGAAAATTAAATGAGAAATATTTGTAATTTAAATAGTTAAAATCAAACTCATTTAAAGTAGAGGCATATAACAAAATCAAAGGTGCAAAAGCTAAAAATTTTTTTAATTTAGTCTTTTTTGTTTGTACACTCATCTAATTATTCTCCTTGTTAAAAGATACAACTTTAACAAAAGTTAACTGTGAAAGGTCTGAGAAAAATTTAATTTCTTCTCCAGAATTAAATTCTCCAATTGGTATTCCAGATTTAAAAATACCTCCAGAACCGGATGTAAAAACTATTTTTTTTTCGTTTAATGTATTCTCAGTTTTAAAATATTGGATTTGTCCTTTATTCTTCCCACTACCAGACATTATTGATTGGATATCTCCTGGCTCTAATATTACTGGAATTTTGCTGTTTAAGTCAGATATTAATAATACTCTTGAAGTTGCATAATTGACCTCAACTACTTTACCTACCAAATAGGGTCCGTCTAGTACGGCCATGCCTATTCTTATTTTATCCTTACTTCCTTTATTTAGAATAATTGATCTTAAAAATGGACTTTCTTTATCTAAAAGAACCTTTGCAACTAGTTCATCAGTATTAATTATATATTCATCTATTATTTTTCTTAGCCTTTCGTTTTCAAATTTTAAATATTCATTATCTAATTCTTTTCCTCTTAGACTTTTAAACTTTTCTTTTAATTGATCATGATCATTATATAGGTTTAGATGATTGTTTATTACAATTAATGATCTGTTTAATTGTTGCTCTGGTAGTGAAACAATAAAAGAAACTCTATATACAACTTCATTTAAACCAATTTTAAGATAATTGATTGCAGGAAAATTTATTCTCGACAAAACTATTAAAACAACTGAAAATATAATTAAAGCTACTAAAGAAAATCTTTGTTTATTACCTTTTTTTAAAAAAGCAGAACGTATTGCAATAACAAAATCGTCCCTGCTTGTTGCCATAGTTTTTTAATATTCTGATAATACTGTAGAGAAAATCTCCTCTTGGTCTAAAGCTTTTCCTGTACCAACAGCTACACATGCTAGTGGATCTTCAGCAATATGAACTGGTAATCCTGTCTCTTTAGAAAATCTTTTATCAATATTTTTAAGTAAAGCACCACCGCCTGTAAGAGTTAATCCCATATCAACCAAGTCAGCTGACAATTCAGGAGGTGTGTTTTCTAACGCATCTTTGATACCATTAATCATTTCTTTTATTATTGGATTTAAAGCTTCGGAGGTATCTCTCTCAGTTATATTTACTTCTTTTGGAGTTCCTGATCGAATATCTCTGCCTTTAACAGCATATTTATTATCATTTGTTGGAATAGCAGTACCTACTTCTTTTTTGATTTTTTCAGCAGAACTATCACCAATCATGAGATTATATTCTTTTCTCATAAAGTTTGCTAAAGCATGATCCATTGCATCTCCAGCAACTCTTAAAGAGTTTGAGTAAACAACTCCACCCAATGACATAACAGCAATCTCAGTAGTACCACCACCTATATCAACAACCATCGACCCTGTGGCTTCAGAAATTGGTAGTCCTGCTCCAATTGCAGCTGCAATCGGTTCTTCGATAAGTTGAACTCTTCTTGCTCCTGCGGCTAAGGCACTATCTTGAATAGCTTTTCTCTCAACTGGTGTAGATCCAGTTGGAACACATATAAGAATTCTTGGATTTGCAAAAGTGCTTCTTTTATGAACTTTTTTTATAAAATGTTTAATCATTTCCTCTGTAACAATAAAGTCTGCGATCACCCCGTCTCTTAAAGGTCTTATAGCGCTTATATTTCCTGGAGTTCGTCCTAACATAGTTTTTGCTTCATCTCCTACAGCTAAAACAGATTTTTTACCTTTGTTGTCTACCACTGCAACAACTGATGGTTCATTTAGTACTACTCCTTGTCCTTTTAAGACAACAAGTGTATTCGCTGTTCCAAGGTCAATTGCCATATCTTGTGACCATATTTTTGTTATTTTTTGTAATATTCCCATTTTATATTCCCCTTACTTTTTGATGTTTAATTTGTTGAGAAGGTGCTTTTTTCTCTCTTTTTATTAGCATTTTATTTAATGCACCTAGATAAGCATTTGCAGATGCAACTAAAGTATCGGTATCAGCAGATTGACCAACTGTTGTTCTATTGTTTTCCTCAATTTTTACACTGACTGTTGCTTGCGCATCAGTTCCTTCTGTTACTGCATGGACTTGGTATAATAAAAGCTTCATCTCATGTGGATAAAGCTCTTTTATACATTTGAATGTTGCATCCACTGGTCCATCACCAGTTTGTACTGTACTTTTAATTTCGCCAAATACATCTAATGTCATTTCTGCTCTTTGTGGTTCCCCAGTTCCAGCAAAAACTTTTAAAGATTTTAAATTGATTGCATTTAATTTATTGTCGAATATTAGGCTATCGTCAACTAAAGCAACAATATCTTCATCATAAATATGTTTCTTCTTATCAGCCAATATCTTAAATTTTCCAAAAGCATTTTGAATTACATCATCTGTTACATCTGCATAGCCTAGATCACTTAATTTATCTTTGAATGCATGTCTTCCTGAATGTTTTCCCATTACTAAAGATGTTTTTTTAACTCCAACACTTTCTGGTGTCATAATTTCATAAGTTTCTCTGTTCTTTAACATTCCGTCCTGGTGAATTCCCGATTCATGTGCAAAAGCATTTTTTCCAACAATTGCTTTATTAAATTGTACTGGGAAACCTGTTGCGTTAGAGACAATTTTTGATGCTTTACTTATTAGCTCAGTTTTTATTCCTGTTTCGTATGGCATTAAATCATTTCTAGTTTTAATTGCCATTACAATTTCTTCTAATGCTGCATTACCTGCTCTTTCACCAATACCATTTATTGTACATTCAATTTGTCTAACGCCTGCAGATAAACCTGCCAATGCATTAGCAACAGCTAAACCTAAATCATTATGACAATGTGCTGAGATAATTGCTTTATCTATATTTGGTACTGAATTCTTAATATGTGTAATGGTTTTTGCAAACTCCTCAGGAATAGAATAACCTACTGTATCTGGAATATTAATTGTTGAGGCACCACAATTAATTGCAAGCTCAATTGTTTTACACATGAAATCTAAATCTGTTCTAGTTCCATCTTCACATGACCATTCTACGTCATCAGTAAATTTTCTAGCATAAGAGACACTCTCTTTTATAGCTTCAAGCACCTGATCTTTTGACATGTCTAATTTATGTTTCATATGAACTGGACTTGTAGAGATGAACGTATGAATTCTAAATCTTTTAGCGTATTGAAGAGATTCGTGACAAGCATCTATATCTTTTTTTAAAGCTCTAGATAAACCACATGGAACAGAGTTTTTAACTATTTTACTAATTGCTGTTACAGCCTCAAAATCACCTGGTGAGGAGATAGGAAATCCTGCCTCGATAATATCAACTCCCATTTCATCGAAAACTCTCGAAATTTGAATTTTTTCTTCAACACTCATAGAGGCACCTGGAGATTGCTCTCCATCTCTCATTGTGGTGTCAAATATATAAACTTTTTCTTTGCTCATTTTTTTAATTTTTAAGTTAGCGGATAATACATCCTCTAGTCCAGATTGCAAAAAAAAATTGATATTAACTAAATTTTAAATAATTAACTCTTATCGCTATCAACCAATTTTTTCTTAGAAATCCAAGGCATCATTGCTCTTAAATTTGCACCCACTTTTTCTACAGGATGTTCAGCGAGTTTTTGTCTAATCTTAAGAAAGTTCTTTTGTCCGTTTTTACATTCATCCATCCATTCTTTTGTAAATTTCCCAGATTGGATGTCTGACAAAACTTCTTTCATTCTTTTTTTTGTCTCTTCTTTATTAATTATTCTTGGACCTGACATGTATTCACCATATTCTGCAGTATTAGAAATTGAATAATTCATATTTGCAATTCCGCCTTCATAAATTAAATCAACAATTAATTTAACTTCATGAACAGTTTCAAAATAAGCCATTTCAGGCTCATAACCTGCTTCTACTAAAGTTTCATAACCGTTTTTAATAAGTTCAACAAGTCCGCCACATAAAACAGTTTGTTCTCCAAATAAATCTGTTTCAACTTCATCTTTAAAAGTAGTTTCTATAATACCCGATCTTCCTCCACCTATCGCTGAAGCATATGACATAGCTATATCTCTTGCCTTTCCAGATCCATTTTGATGAACTGCAAATAAACAAGGAACACCTCCTCCTTTTTCAAATTCACTTCTTACTAAGTGACCTGGTCCTTTAGGAGCAACCATAAACACATCCAAATCTTTTCTTGCTTTAATCAAATCGTAATGAATATTTAAACCATGAGCAAATGCAATTGATGTACCTTCTCTAACTCTTTGCTCAATATGGTTTTTGTAAATTGTAGCTTGAAGTTCGTCAGGTGTTAAAACCATTACAACATCGGCCCATTCGGCAGCATCTGACAAATTCATCACTTTTAAACCCTTAGATTCTGCTTTTGCCTTACTTGAAGAGCCATCTCTTAATGCAACAACAACTTCCTTAACTCCACTATCTTTAAGATTAAGAGCATGTGCATGTCCCTGACTGCCATATCCAAAAATTGCAATTTTTTTGTCTTTAATTAAATTAGGATTAGTATCTTTTTCATAAAACATTTTCATAGCTTTCTCCTTTGTTATAATACGTCAGATCCTCGTGTCATTGCGACAGCTCCTGTTCTAGAAATACTTTTTAAACCATATTTTTTAAAATTTACTGCCATTTTATCAATTTCTCTTCTAAGCGCTGTAACTTGTACAACACATGATTTATTTGTTTCATCCAATAATACAGGATTAAACTTTTTACAAGCTTTAACTGCTAGTTTCATTTTTTTAGAATTTGATACAAATTTAAATAGTGCCATTTCTTTAAATATTACTTTCTTATCTTCTCTTTTAAAGCTTGCTACTTTATGTACTGGTACTAATTTTTTTAATTGAAGTTTTATCTGATCTATCACCTCAGGTGAACCTGTTGTAACTATCGTTACTCTAGAAATATTTAGTTTTGAGTCTACTTCTGCAACAGCTAGAGACTCTATGTTATAACCTCTCCCTGAAAAAAGACCTACAACTCTTGCCAACACACCAGCCTCGTTGTCCACCCATACAACAATTATATGAGTATCCAATTTACCTTTTTTTCCTGCAACACTATAAGCTGATTTTGACTTTGGCATTAAACTAATGCTTTTCCCTTACCTGTTATCTTATTATCTTTTTCATCTTCTGGACCTAAAATCATTTGATTATGAGGCTTACCTGAAGGAATCATTGGGAAGCAGTTTTCTTGTTTATCAACTAAACAATCAAATATTACCGGTCTATCAGTATTAAGCATTTCAATTATTTTATCATCTAATTCGTCTGGTGTTTTAGCTCTAATCCCTACACATCCATAAGCTTCTGCAAGCTTAACAAAATCTGGTAAAGCAGCAGTGTAACTTTCTGAATAATTTTTATCATGAAGTAGTTCTTGCCATTGCCTTACCATACCCATGTACTCATTGTTTAAAATAAATATTTTAATTGGAAGACTATATTGTACAGCAGTCGACATTTCTTGCATTGTCATTAAAACAGAGGCCTCACCCGCAATATCAATGACTAACTTATTTGGATGGGCTACTTGTACACCAACTGCTGCTGGTAAACCATATCCCATAGTTCCAAGACCACCTGAAGTCATCCAGCGATTTGGTTTATCAAACTTATAATGTTGAGCTGCCCACATCTGATGTTGACCAACCTCTGTTGTAATGTATGTGTCTTTTCCTTTTGTTAATTCATAAAGTCTCTGAACAGCATACTGAGGTTTTATTGAGGTATCACTATTAATATAATTTAAAGATTTTTTTTGTCTCCATTTGTCAATTTGTAACCACCATTTTGAAATATTTTGTTTATTAGAATTTGCAAAATTTGGTTTAGTTTTTTTTATATTTTTTATTATTGAAGATATAACTTGCTTTACATCTCCCACTATTGGTAGATCAACTTTAACATTTTTATTTATAGATGAAGGATCGATATCAATATGAACTTTTTTTGATTTTGGAGAAAATTCATCTATTTTTCCTGTAATTCTATCATCAAATCTTGCACCGATATTTATCATCAAGTCACAATCATGCATTGCGTTATTTGCTTCGTAAGTACCATGCATGCCAAGCATGCCTAGAAATTGATCATCATCCCCAGGAAAACAACCAAGACCTTGCAAAGTCGATGTAATTGGAAATCCGGTTGCTCTCACTAACTCTCTTAAAAGCTCACTTGCCTTTGGACCAGAATTTATTACACCTCCACCAGTATAAAATATTGGTCGCTTAGATTTTTTCATTAAGTCAATTAATTGATTTATATCTTTTTGATTAAAATAATTATGACTATTGCCATTTAACTTTTTATTTATCTTTTTAAATGAAGTATATTTTGTTTTTTGAAACTGAATATCTTTAGGTATATCTACTAACACTGGTCCAGGTCTTCCGGTAGTAGCAACTTCAAATGCTTTATGTATAACTTTTTGTAAATCTTTAATATCTTTTACAAGCCAATTATGTTTAGTACATGGTCTAGTAATTCCAGTAGTATCACATTCTTGAAATGCGTCAGTTCCAATTAAGTGTGTAGGTACTTGTCCTGAAATACAAACTAGTGGCACAGAGTCCATGTAAGCATCTGTCAAAGCAGTAACTGCATTTGTTGCTCCAGGTCCAGAAGTAACTAGCACAACACCAGGCTTGCCAGACGATCTAGCATATCCTTCTGCAGCATGACCCGCACCTTGTTCATGTCTTACAAGAATGTGTTTGATAGATTGAAAATTTTTAAGCTCATCATAAATTGGTAATACCGCTCCACCTGGATAACCAAAAATATATTCAACGTCTTGATCCTCAAGACATTTAAAAACTATTTCTGCTCCTGTGAATAATTTTGGCATTTAACCAATCTAGCTGAAGTTGTGCTGATTGGTCAAGTGATTGAACAGATTATTTAAAATTTTTTATATATTTTTTGATCTCATTTGGTGCAAGCCTTTTCCAATCTGACATGTGACCTCGAGCCCATGTTGCTTGCCTCTTTGCATATTGTCTCGTTTTTATGAGGATTTTCTCTCTTGTCTGGTCTAAATTATAATTTTTCTGTAAATAGTTGTTTATTTCGTTGATGCCTATAATTTTGTTAGCGCTTAATTCATTTCTAACCTTCATTTTTTTAAACCTTGCCACCTCTTTAATCGATTCAGTATTAACAATTTTAATACATCTTTTTTCAATTCGTTTTAATAAGATATCTCTTGGAAAATCTAAATAAATTTTTTGGAATTGATCTTTTTTAAAACTACTTTTGGTTTTATCAAACCAGTCAAATAACGAAATTTTAGAGAGTTTTTTTACTTCAAAAGCTCTAATTGACCTTTGTACATCTTTTGAATTTATTTTCGATTTTGATTTAGGGTCAATTTTAATTAAGTGTTTATAAAACTTTTTTTGACCAACTTTTTTTTGGTAATCAATTATTTTTTTTCTAAATGAGACTGGAATATTAGGAATTTTTACCAAACCCTCTGTAAGTGATTTAAAATATAATCCTGTGCCTCCGACTATTATTGGAACCTTTTTTTTATTAATAATTTGTTTAATTAATTTATTTGCAAGTATAACCCATTTACCAACTGAAAATTTAGTTTTAACTGATACAAATCCATATAAATGATGTTTAACTTTTTTTGTAAGATTTTTATCTGGCCTAGTATTTAAAATTTTAATTTCTTTATAAATTTGCATACTATCTGCATTAATTATTTCTCCATTAACTTTTTTTGCGATTTTTACTGCGAATTCCGATTTTCCAGATGCGGTTGGTCCAGATATTAAAATTATTTTGGACATTAGGTCCTTAGTCTAATTTAACACCAATATATCTTTTTTGATTTTGATTGTTGTATATAGCTATTAGTAAAGTTTTATCAGAACTTCTTTTAGCCATTTTAACAAAATTATTTAGTTCACCTATTGTTTTAATTTTTTTCTTTTGAGCTTCAACAATAATATTATTTATTTTTAAGTAATTGACAGGACTATCTTGATCAATATCAGTAATAACTACACCAGTTGTATTAGGTGGTAATTTTCTTTGCGCTATTTCATCTTTTGTTAATAACCTTACTGTAATTTTTAATTCATCTATATAAGAGTTTTTTGGAACTTCTGGTTTTATACCTTGAGCAGCAAAATCATCTGATGTTTCAAGCCTTCCTAGAATAATTTGTTTTGATATCTCTTTTTTATTTCTCCAAATTTTAACATTTACTCTTTTTCCAACCTCTGTCTCGGCAACTATCTTAGGTAATTCTTTCATTTCATTTATTAATTTTCCATCAAATTCTAAAATTACATCTCCGTCTTTAATTCCACCTTTATCAGAGGGACTTCCTTTTGCAACACTAGCAACTAATGCGCCTCTTGGTCTATCAAGTTTTAAACTTTCTGCAATTTCATTAGTTACGACCTGAATTCTAACTCCTAACCAACCTCTTTTAGTTTCTCCAAATTTAATTAGTTGATCTATAACTTTTTCTGCGCTGTTTGATGGTATTGCAAAACCAATTCCTATTGAACCAGATTGACCTAATATAGCTGTATTAATTCCGATGACATCTCCATCTAAATTAAAAAGTGGACCACCGGAGTTACCCTGATTAATTGAAGCATCTGTTTGAATGTAATCTTCGTATCTAGAAAGTCCAATACTTCTATTTCTAGCTGATACTATTCCACTTGTAACTGTTCCACCTAAGCCAAAAGGATTTCCAATTGCAATTACCCAATCACCTATTCTTGCTTTATCAGAGTCTCCAAAACTCACAGGTTTAAAACTATCCTCAGACTCAATTTTAAGTACCGCAATATCTGATAAAGGATCAGCACCTAATAGCTTTGCTTTATAATCTTTGTTCCCGTTTACTTTTACAAAAATATCATCTGCACCTTTGATCACATGATTATTGGTGATTACTATTCCTGACTTATCAATTATAAATCCTGACCCTAATGCACTAGTTTGTCTTTCTTGAGGTTCTCCTTCAAACATGTCTTTAAAAGGCGAACCAGGCGGAAATTGAAACGGAAATGGATTTGATTTAGTTTTTATAGTAGTTGTGGTTGAAATGTTTACAACTGATGGCATTAATCTCTCTGCTAAATCGGCAAATGATGCTGGTATTTCAGCAAATGAATTTTTAACAAATCCGAAACTTAAACATATTAATAAGCAATACTTAAATACTATTTTTTTCATTAACTTTTAAAATACCAGATTATTAAAAAACCAATAACCAAAAATATTAAGCCTCCAAATCTCAACTGATTATCTTTAATTTCACTTAACTTCATTATCATATTTTTCATTTTTGATGGAAATATGGCGTACAATGCACCTTCAATAAATAAGAAGAGACCAAAAGCTATGATCAATTCATTCATAATTTTAGTTTTTATTGAGATTTAGATTTTATATTTCCGAAGAATTTAAAAAATTCACTATCTGGAGATAATATTAAAGATGTTTCTCCTCCAATTAAAGCAGTTTCATACGCTTGCATTGCTCTATAGAAAGCAAAGAATTCTGGATCTTGTCCAAAGGCATCTGCAAAAATTTTATTTCTTTGACCATCACCTTCACCTTTAAGAATTTGTGATTGTTTTTCTGCATCAGCTAATATGACTGTAACCTCTTTGTCTGCAGTTGATGTTATAGTAATTGCCATCTCTGCACCTTTGGCTCTAAATTCTTTAGCTTCTCTTTCTCTTTCTGTTTGCATACGTCTGTATATTGCATCACTGTTTGCTGGTGGTAAATCTGCTCTTTTTATTCTCACATCAACAATTTCTATTCCAAATTTTGCAGCTTCATTATTTACGCCATCTTGAATTAAAGCCATCTGTTTAGTTCTCTCTTCTGATAACAGTGTTTGTAGACGTTGTGTTCCTAAAACACTTCTTATTCTTGAATTAATAATGGTTGATAGACGAGATCTTGCAACTCTTTCATTACCAACTGAAATATAAAATTTTAAAGGGTCTACAATTTTGAAACGAGCAAAAGCGTCTACAATTAATCTCTTTTGATCTGATGCGATTACCTCAGCTGGAGGAGCATCTAAGTTTAAAATTCGTTTGTCTAAGAAAACAACATTTTGAATAAAAGGTACTTTAAAGTTTAATCCAGGTTTCATTAAAATTCTTTTTGGATCACCAAATTGAAGAACAATCGCTTGGTTTATTTCTTTAACTATAAAAATTGAGAAATAAGCAGTTGCAGCGATTAAGATTAAAATTGGTATTAAAAACTTTCCTTTTTTCATTAGTTCACCTGTGTTTTTTTAAGCTCAGGTAAAGGTAAATATGGAACTACACCTGAACCTGCATTTTTTTCAATTATTACTTTATCAATATCTGCTAAAACTTTTTCCATAGTCTCAAGATACATTCTTTCTTGTGTAACTTCTTTTGCGTTTTTATATTCTAAGAAAATTGAAGTAAATCTGCTTGCTTCACCTTCAGCTTTAGCAACAACTTCTTTTTTATATGCTTCAGCCGCTTGTAATATTTTTGCTGCTTCACCCCTTGCTCTTGGAATTACATCATTTGCATATGCTTCTGCCTCATTTTTTGATCTTTCCATGTCAGCTCTTGCTGCTTGCACATCTCTAAAGGCATCTATAACTTGATCTGGTGGGTCAGCTTTTTGTGTTTGAACTTGTGTTATTTGAATACCAGATGTGTATTCATCTAAAATACTTTGAATAATTTCTTGTGTATCAATCTCAATTTTTGATCTACCTTCTGTTAGGATTGGTTGAATATCACTTCTAGCTATAACTTCTCTCATAGCTGTTTCAGCTGCAGCTTTTACTGTTCCTTGGGGATCTTGTATTTTAAATAAAAAATTTCCTGCATCTTTAATAACCCAAAAAACTGAAAAATCTATATTTACAATATTTTCGTCACCTGTTAACATTAAACTTTCCTCAGGAACATCTGCAACACCTCCTCCACTTGAGAAGCCACTTTCTCTCTCAGATCTAAAACCAATATCCATTCTATTAACTTTTGTAACTTTTGGTGTTAAAACACTTTCGACTGGGAAAGGAAGGTGGTAATTCAATCCTGGTTGAGTTGTTTTAACGAATTTACCAAATCTTAAAACTACACCTTGTTCATCAGGCAAAACTCTATATAGACCGCTTCCTACCCATAAAAGAGCTAAAATTATTAATCCTACGACAATAGGCTTTGCTCCACCTGATTTGCCAGGAAGAAATTTATTTATTGAATCTTGCAATTTTTTTAAAATTTCGTCTAAATTTGGTGGGGTAGGACCTCTTCTAAAACCACCATCACCATTACCTCCACCACCTGGAGGGGGTGATCCCCATGGACTTTGATTTTTGAAATCGTTCATATGACACTCTATATAGTGTCTTTATATTCAAAAACAAGGTAAGTTAGCTAATATGAGTACAGAAAATCCGAGCATTAATGACGCTAGACGAAAAAAATTTGAAAAAAACCCAATTAATGGAACTAAATTTACTATAGCTATATCTAGTGCTAAAGGAGGTGTAGGAAAATCTACATTTGCAACCAATCTAGCTTTAGCATTAAAGAATCTTGGACTAAAAATTGGTATTTTAGATGCTGACATATATGGACCTTCTTTACCGAAGTTGTTTTCAATAAAAGAAAAGCCAGAAAACAGAGAGGGTAAACTAATTCCAGTCTCAAAATATAATATTCAATGCATGTCCATGGGTTTCTTAACAGATGAACAAACTCCAATGATTTGGAGAGGGCCAATGGTAACAAGTGCAATCAAAACTTTTACTCAAAAAGTTGATTGGAAAGATTTAGATTTTATAATAGTTGATATGCCACCTGGTACTGGGGATACACAGTTAACTTTTGCTCAAGAAATAAAAATGGATGGTGCAATAATTGTTTCAACACCTCAAGAACTTGCTCTTCAAGACGTGAAAAGAGGTATAGCAATGTTTGATAAATTAAAAGTAAATGTTATTGGCTTAATTGATAATATGAGTTTTTTTATTGGTGATGATGGCAAAAAGTACTCTATTTTTGGTGATGGAGGAGTAAAAAAAACGGCTGAAGAATTTAATAAAAAGTTTCTTGGAGAAATACCAATTAACTCAGACATTGGAAAATTTGGTGATCAAGGTAAGCCAATAGTTGAAAACATGCCAGAACACGAGATTTCAAAATTATATTTGAAATTAGCTGAACAAATTAAATCAATTTATCTTTAAGATTAAATGCAATCATTAATTCATTCCATTCTCTTTTTGATAAATCAGTCTCATCGATAGAAATATTTTCACCTTTGATCAGTTTTTTTATTACTTCTTTACCTTTTGATGAAACCTCCGTACCTCCAACTCTATAGTCCATAAAAGCCTCATATGTAATTGGAACCCATCTTTTTAAAGTATCTAACATTACATCTGCATAAGCTCTTATTTCATATTGGGCATGATGGTCAGCTCTAAGGCGTAGAAAATTCATTAAGTTTAGTAGATCAGTTTTCCAATACCATTGTGTATAAGTATTTAAGGTTAAATTCATTCTCGCCAATTCTCTAGCTAAACCAGATTTTTTCTCATCTATAATTGAACCGTCATAACGTTCATTTAACATGGTTTCATAGTTATCGTATGTTCTTTCTGCATCTCCCTTTAATAAGTCCAAAACCTCTTTGGCTTGTTCTCCGCTAATTACTTCTCCCCTTCCTTGTCTATTATTCTTTGATTGGGCTGCAAGATTTTCTTTAGATGGAAGATAAAACTCTTTATCAAGTATAGAGTATCTTGCTGAATATTCATTTACATTTGCAGTTCTATGTCTAATCCATTGCCTAGCAATAAATATTGGTAACTTTATATGATATTTAATTTCACACATTTCAAATGGAGTACTGTGCCAATGACGCATTAAGTATTTAATTAAACCTTTATCAGTTGAAACTTGTTTTGTACCT
>ENA-OSEY01001007-OSEY01001007.1-marine-metagenome-genome-assembly--contig:-NODE-1007-length-19931-cov-2.883399_pt1 | contig 19931 bp, 15 predicted proteins | sample MGYA00248465_ERZ534230 | MGnify/ENA primary metagenome ERZ534230 (study PRJEB26409, sample SAMN06344110) | marine metagenome | isolation source: Sea water from surface | place: Atlantic Ocean:Southern...
TCATGCAGGGGCAATTGCGACCATTATATTTGCGACTCCTCCGATGGTTCGTTTAACGCTTTTAGGGCTTAGAAAAGTTCCTCCTGAGGTGATTGAAGCTGGGAAAATGAATGGATGTAATGAATTTCAGCTTTTATTTCGAGTCTTAATTCCTACGGCCAGAAAAGATATTTTAATAGGGGTGAACCAGGTGATCATGCAGTGTTTAGCGATGGCTGTTATTGCTTCCTTCATCGGTGCTAAAGGATTGGGTTGGAATCTTCTATTGGCACTCAATCAACTTAGAATCGGTTTAGCATTGGAAGCAGGCGTTTGCATAACATTGCTGGCTGTTTTACTAGATAAAATATCTTTGGCCTGGGCCTATAAACAAACGGATTACTTTGCCAATCTCACTTTTTTTCAGCGCAACAAATTTGCAATGTTATTTGTGGGATTCGTTTTTATCGGATATCTGCTTTCTTACATAGGATCTTTCTTTTTCAAAGAAGGCTTCACTTATCTTTTTATGGTTCCTCACAATAAGGGGATATCGACTGAAGAATTCTGGAATGCCGGGGTGGATTGGATTTGGGACACATTTTTTTACACTTTAAAAATCTTTAATACCTGGCTGATTGTAGAAGTACTGCAGCCAATGCGTGCGATCTATCTCAGGATGCCTGTTGTCGCCACTTTTGTCTTAGTGATGGGCGTAGGCTACATCATAGGAGGTCTCAGATCGGCTTTGGTGGTGGGAGCCTTTATCTTATTTATTGCACTGAGTCCATGGTGGGATCGCGCGTTGGTAACGGCCTATATGGCCACCTTTGGTGTGATTGCTTCCGGAATATTAGGACTTCTCGTCGGAACCCTCTGCGCTCAAAACAAATTTTCATCCAAATTCGTTTTATCGGTATGTGATATTTTCCAGACCTTTCCTTCATTTGTTTATTTAATCCCTGTGATGATGCTTTTTGGAGTCACAGACACTTCAGTCCTTATTGCGGTGATTATTTACGCTACGATTCCCGCGACCCGGTATACGGTCGAAGGCCTAAGAAGTGTCCCTTCAGCACTTCATGATGCGGGTTCGATGTCTGGAGTAACTTGCATCCAGAGATTATTGAAAATAGAATTTCCTCTGGCATTTCCCCATATCATGCTTGGGCTCAATCAGACCGTAGTCTTTGCTTTGTTTATGGTGATCATCGGGGCATTTATTGGAACTGAAGATTTGGGGCAATATATAATGAAAGCACTGTCTGATCTAAAAGGAGGAGGAAAAGGATTGATTCTCGGCCTCTGCGTCGCCTTTATCGGTTTAGCAGTGGACAATCTCATTCGAACTTGGGCAGAAAGGAGGAAACAATTATTAGGTCTTAGTTAGTTCTCTCTTCGAGGAATCGTCATTTCCCCTATCCAATTCAATGATTCCAATTTCTGTCAATAAGATAAGCTCATGACCAGGATCTTCATCTTTGAGTTTAAATCATGGACTCTGGTTTTTTTCCATGGATTTTGCTTAGAAGCGATTCAGAGAATTGTAACCTGGAAAAATAATTCCTTATTTAAACAATGCTTTATCCAGTTCAAGCAGCCATGCCGATGGGAAAAACAAAGAGTCGGATGATCATCGAGTTGAGTCGATAATGAAAAAATCTCGATACAGTCTTGCTCTGCACCCGGAGTCTTGGTAAACCATGGGCGTCGGATTTTTTTAACCTCCAATGGCAGGAAGCCCATGGCAAAGATTAGCATCGTAGAAAAAAAACAGGTGGTGGTGCTGAAGAAGGAAATTTATGTGGAAGGCACCAAGGAAGAGGTGGAGGAGTGGCTTAAAACCAACCGCTTCAATGATGCAAACTTTAAATGGAGGGAAACCGTCGAATACGTCCAGCCCGACTCAGAAACGATGGAAGTGATGGAAGTTCCGGAAGAGGACGAGTTCAATTTCCTGAGGTTCATTCACAAACCCGAAGTCTACAACCTGGAACGGGACAATAACCGTTCTGTCTCCAGCAAACATCGTTCGGTCTAAGTTTGTTGTTGCTGCATCAGCATGGCTGCCCATTCCATGGGAGTCAGTTTGACTTGGTGCTGGTTCAATAATCCCCCTAGTGAAATTAATACCCGGGCCATCAGGACAAAGCTGGCAGGGAGTTCGACTTCTGCTTCGCGCAGAATCCTGAGCCGGGATTCAAGTTTTGAAAAGAGAGGTATATCTGAATCAGCAATACCTTCCGATTTGTTTTTATCCTGAGCCTTGAAAAGCATTTCAATCAGCCGTTCCGGTTGATTCACGACAAATCCTGCCTGTTTCATTTTTTCGATCAGTCCCTCCTGTTGCTTAAACAATAATGCGGAAAGTACTTCTCGGTAAGCTGAAGTTTCATTTTCGGAAAGTTCCCCCATGGCTCCAAAATCAAGCAAAGCTATTTGTCCGCGGGGAGTAATGAAAAAATTTCCAGGATGCGGGTCGGCATGAAAGAGCCCACTGATGAAGATTTGGCGCATAAAACTGGAGCATAGGGTTTTCAGGACTGACTCTGCCGTTGATGGGACTTCTTCTAAAAAATGCCTGATCGGGGTTCCCTCCAGGAAACTCATGCCAAGGGTTTTAGGGCTTAGGAGTTCCGGGATCAGTTGCGGTACGGTCCATTCAGAACTTTGATAACATTTGCTGAATCGGGTCAGGTTTTCTGCTTCTTGTGCATAATCCAATTCAAGAAGAATGCTGCGGGATAACTCACGGACGAGCTGCTCAGGATCCAACCCTGGAAGCTGGTCTTTGAACATTTTTGCCGCCAGTGCAAAAAATTTGAGATCGGCATCAATGCGCATGGGTGCATCCGGAAGTTGAACCTTGATCGCACAAATCCGTCCATCCGTCAAAGTGGCACGATGAACCTGCGCCAGGGATGCAGTGGCGACCGGGTTAGGATCGATGTCGCTGAATCGACTATTCCAGTCGCTGCCGAGAGATTCCTCTAATACTTCAACAACTTGATCCCAGGAAATTCCCGGTGCCTGATCCTGGAGTTCCTCCAGTTCCTCACGGTACTCTCTTGGAAGCCAATCTCCTTGAGTGCTCAGAAACTGGGCGGCTTTGATCCATGCACCGCCTTGACGTTTGCAAAGCGCAGCCAGTTCCTTTGCGTTATGCCGATGTTTTTCGGAAATGTTCGTTGGAGTCTTTTCTGGGGCCTCGATTTCCTCTTCCGGGCTTTGCTTCAGGTTCAACAGATCAAAGCGGTTTTGTAAATAGAGTTGGACCAGGGTCTGGATCGCATCCCTGTAACGATCCCCCAACTTCAGCCATTCAGCGATCCCGATCCATTCATTCTGGAGTTGCTTTTGGATTGAACCAAAATCCTGAAAATCTCGGATCGAGTCAGGAATACTGCTTTCAAGGTCCAGGTTGCGGAACCGGTCCGTCAATTCATGACCCCAATCAGCGATCTGCTTCTGCCATTGGCTATAATCCTGACTGGATTTTGATTTTTTTGGATCCTGATTCCACTGGCTTTTGGTTTCGTCAAGCCAACGTCCCAGAGGAGAACTGTTTTTTTCTAGCCAGCGTTTAGAATCACGAAGCCATTCTTCAAGATTCATATTTGTTTTAACGAGAGTCAGTCTCCAGGAAAGATGATTTCTCTCAGGTCAAGATGTTTGGAGGACCATTGGGAAAGACGGTTGCAGAGAGCAAGGCGGTTGCTCCTAAGAATCGGATTTTCATCCATCACCATCACACCGTCAAAAAATGCGGTGATGCTTGATTCCAGTTGATAGAGTGTTTTGAGGTATTGTTGGGGAGTTGATTCTGAATCCAATGCCATTGCTTCAAGGGCCTGATACAAAGTCAGTTCGGCCTCATGGGTCAAAGATGCTTCCTCTAGTTTGGCAGCCTGTGACTCCTCTGCATATTTATTGGTGATGTTGATGGCTCGGACAACCGCCTCAACCGATTTTTTGAACTCAGGCAGGTTCAGATCTTCAGAAAGCGTTGAAGCGAAATTCAAGCGGTTGAGTGGTGTTCCCGAAGTTGGTTTTAGCACCGCATCGATTAAATCGTGTCTAAATCCTTTTTCCTGAAGATACCAGCGTTCACGTTGATCGAGGAAATCAACCAACTGCTTTTCAAGGATGTCGGGTTCATTGGTGAATTCCTGCTGGTCCCTGAGGATTTGAACCGAAAGTGAGGAAAGCTCTTCCCACCCCAGGGGGAGTTGCTTGCCAAGAACAATTTGAACCACACCCTGCGCCATTCTTCGTAATGCATAGGGATCTGCGGACCCACTGGGAATCATCTTCAGAGAAAACGCAACGCTGAGCATGTCCATGCGGTCAGCAAGAGCAACAGGTAAAGTCACCTGATCAGAAGGGAGGCTGTCCCCCGAAGTACGTGGGAAGTAATGTTCCCGAATTCCCCGGGACACCTGGGATTCCTCACCTTTCAGCGCAGAGTAAACTTCTCCCATCATTCCCTGCAGTTCCGGAAATTCATAAACCATCTGGGTCTGCAGGTCGAATTTGCAGAGTTCTGCAATCCTTCTGACCTTTTGCAGTTCTTCTTCGTTGAATTGAAGAAGTTCTCCAAGTTTCAAACTCAGGGTTTGAATCCTCTGCACCCGTTCATGCTGGCTTCCTCTTTTCTGGAAAAAAACCACCCGTTCAAGAAGTTCCTGAAAATGTTGAAGCGGTTTTTTCTGGTCTTCCTCATAAAAAAAGCGTGCGTCACTGAGACGGGCTCTTAAGACTCTTTCGTTGCCCTGGCAAACCGTTTCAAGGTGTTGCTCATTGCCGTTGCGGATGGCAATGAATTGAGGGAGTAGTTTGTTCCCTTCTGAGTCAGTTTGATTCGAATAAACCGGGAAGTAACGTTGATGGACTGCCATGCTCGTAACCAGAACGGATTCAGGCAATCCGAGGAAATTTTCATCATAACTTCCCATCATCGCTTGGGGCCATTCAACAAGATTGGTCACCTCCTCAAGAAGGTCATCCGCGATCTCAACCATGCAGTCATGCTTGGATTCCAATTCCCTGATTTGTGAAAGGATTTCATTCCTCCGATTGTTGAAGTCAACTTCCACGAAATGATTATGAAGGTGAGAATGATAATCCTGAGCATGGAGAAGTTCACTTGGTTTCGGGGACAGAAAACGATGTCCGAGGGTATGTTTTCCAGCTTCGACCATTTCCAGGGAAAAATGGATTACCTCCTGATTCCAAAGTGAAACCAGCCACCGGATGGGTCTTGCAAACCGCATCTTATAATGTCCCCAACGCATGTTTTTTGGAAAATTCAGCCCCTTAATCCATTCAGGCGCTTCCTGCTTCAGGATATCCTTCAGAGAAGCCCCCTGAACATTGATTGCGGTATAAAGATAATCACGCCCGTCAAAATTTCTTACTTCAAGGGAATCTGGCTCAATTCCGTTCTTTTTGGCAAAACCTAGTGCCGCTTTACTCCACGCACCATCCTGATCTCGTGCGATAGAAGCAGGAGGCCCTTTCAGTTCCTCAATCCGATCCTCCTGTTTTTCAGGAAGTTCGGAAATGAGCAACGCCAGTCTTCTTGGAGAAGAAAATGGTAGTACTTTTGCCGATTGCAACCGGTTTGATTCCAGGCTTTTTTCTGCCGCTTTTTTTAACTGTTCCACAGCGGGTAAGATCATTCCCGCGGGCATTTCTTCCAGACCGATTTCAAGCAGGTACTGGTTGTTAGCTTCTTTAGAGGATTCGTGCATTTGGGATCAGGATGTTGAGGATTCTCCAGAGCTGAGACTTTCAATCCAGGTCTGAGCGGCAACACGGTCTTTCATCAGTGGAAATTCGAGTTTTCTCCGTTCTTCCAGAAATTGCCTGGCCACATCCTGTGCCAAAGTTCGGACCCTGGCAATATAGGAAGCTCTGGCCGAGACACTGATGGCATTGGCGGCATCCAATTGGTTGAAAACATGGGAGCACTTGAGAACATAATCATAGGCGGGAAAGACTAAATCCGCATCAAGGGCTTTACGCGATTCGATTTCAAATTCATTAAACCAATCAAAAAGTTTACCGGTATCGGCAATTTCAAAGGTGTATTTAGAGTGTTCATATTCCGGTTGTTTGAAGATTGCTCCATAACTCACCCCGTTGGTGTATTCCAGGTCGAACACGTTTTCTACCTGCTGCAGATACATTGCCAGACGTTCAAGCCCGTAAGTCAATTCAGCTGAGACCGGATGGCATTCCAGTCCGCCTACCTGCTGGAAATAGGTGAACTGAGTGATTTCCATCCCGTCCAGCCAGATTTCCCAACCAAGTCCCCAGGCACCAAGTGTCGGTGCCTCCCAGTTGTCTTCCACAAAACGAATGTCATGCTGCAGAGGATCCACTCCAAGTTCTTCAAGTGATTTGAGGTAGAGTTCTTCGACATTGTCCGGAGAAGGTTTCAGGATCACTTGATATTGCAGGTGTTGATAGAGACGGTTCGGGTTCTCACCGTATCGCCCGTCTGCAGGTCGGCGTGAAGGTTCAACATAGGCGACATTCCATTCTTCAGGTCCAACTGCACGGAGTGTGGTCATTGGATTCATCGTTCCTGCACCGGTTTCCACATCATATGGATTCATCAGCAGACAGCCGTGGCGATTCCAGTAATCATGTAAAGCCATGATGATGTTTTGAAGTGACATTGAATGCTTCATACGGCTAATCAAATTAGATCTTTGCTTGTTTCATGATTTTTAGAATCGGGATGGTGTCAAAAACTCAGACGGTTCCTGCCGGCAGCAAGTGAAGATCACGGACAAGCAGTTGTTTTAAAGACACATAAAGCCAGTGTAAGGCCAATTGGGATTTTCGGGTTCTGATTTTTTCCAGTTCCCGGTTACTGTTTTCAAGGATCAGATGCTGTTCTTCAAGCATCGCACTTGAGGTTTCTACCCCGGAAGACAGAGTTTCACAAAGGCTGAGAAAATGTTGGACGGAAACCTCTGTGGCAAGGGTTACCCCTTCCTCGAAATAACGTTTCAGACCTACGGGGTCAAGTTTCTGAAGATGTTCCGGTTGCTGAAACTGATGAGGATTGATCCACCATTTGCGCTGAACATGCTGCATCTCATGGGTCATTTGTGCAGCGGACATTTCCTCTTCACAAAACAACAGCAAATGGTTTACTCGATCCAGTTTTAATTGGCCTGCATTTTCCCACGGGCAATATTGGTTCAGGATCTGGAGCAAGATCTGCGAAACCTTTTCGGCTTTCTCCAGGATTTTTTTCTCCTGTGAATGAAGCAGCAAACGGTTGTTTGCCAGTTTGCGTTCACTTTCCAATTTCTTTTCACGTCGCAAAAGGTCCAGGCTTTGTTTTTCCAACTCGATCTGCATCAAAGGACTGCTGGTAATCGTACCACTTAAATCAAGGGTCTGAAGATCGACAAATCGTTTTAAGGGTTTTAAGAACCTGCGCATATCCGAGCTCCAGTCCAGAATCGTTCCCTTCAGCAGGGTTCCTGTGAATTCTGAAAGCTTTAACCAGACCATTGCAGGATCAAGTTCATGTGAGCCAGGTTCGAGCCGGGTGGTTTCACTGAATCTTCGGTATCCCAATTCTCCAAGCTGAATGCGTAAGATTGAATTGAGGACAGGGACCTCCCCCAGGCAGCAGATTGAAATCTTTTGACGCTTTGTGGCCATGGCTTCAGGGATGCGAGCCATTTCCATCCATTCCTCACGGACCTCTTCAATCATCCTCTTAAATGGAATGTTGTTCAGGTTGAAATGTCCTGAACGGAGGACATGATGAATCTTTGCTCCCTCCACATGAATACTGGTGATCGAATTGAAAGGAATTCCCGGAAAGAGATAGCAGCCTTTGGATTCTCTGAGGATACCCTTGACCTGATCCGAATGGACGGGTTTGGGACGGCTCTGCAGGAATTCGTCGAGCCATTCTTTGGGATGCAGGTCCCCTTTCGGAGTCTCCACATGTCGGAGGTCACTGAATGGAATCAGAGTGTTGGATTTAATTTCTGAAGGCCTTTGCCTCAGAGTCCCCGAATTGCCGTTTAAGAACTCAAGGGTTTGGACACTGGAATTCAATCGGATCCTGGGAAAACTGCGGATATGACGGTTGAGGAAAAGTCCAGGATCATTGACAGGGAAGCGCATGCCGTTGATCAGTTCGACCTCGGGCTTGAGTTTTACAAGCATACTGAGTTCTTCCTGTTCTCGTTCTATCACCAGCACCCATTTCAGTTGGTCTTCACAATTGGACTGGGTTCTTGTTAGGAAATTTCTCCAATCGTGAGTATTTTCCAAGGCAAGTAAATTGAAGAACACCAGATCCGGATGGGAATCTGAAATCTGGTCTCCAAGGACTTCGATTTGTTCCGGTTCAACGGCCTCGGTGCTAAGCAGGGTTCCTACCAGAGTCTCGTCTGGTGATTGTTTTCGAATACTATGAACCAGTTCCTCCCAATATTCAGGGGTAAAACCGATGCCGACAAGATGCATAAACGGAATTCAGTAAATGAGTGGGGGTAACAGAAAAAAGATTATCAATTCTGACTTAAAGTGTAAATCGGGCTGAATCGAAATGAAGGGGTGAGTTTTTCAATCGGTTTCAACTTCCATACTTTTCCTTGACCGATTCACGGTCCGTTTCACCATTTTTGATAGGCATTTCCTCAACGAAGATCACCTTTCGAGGTTTTTTAAACCCAGCAATCTTACTTCCCACGTATTCTCGGACTTCTTCTTGGGTTAGTTCTTTATCTTGATCCAATTTGCAGACAGCCAGCACGGATTCTCCCCAGGTTGGATCCGGGACCCCGATCACACAACAGGAAATGATATTTGGATGAGTCAGCAGGACCGATTCTACTTCGCCGGGATAAACATTTTCTCCGCCGGTTTTGATTAACTCCTTTTCGGCCTTTCTTTTCACATAATAAAGCCGGCCGTCATCTCCAAACCTGCCAATATCTCCAGTGTGATGCCAACCGTTCCGATGGGCATAGGCTGTTTCTTCGGGCATGTTCCAGTATCCGAGGAAGACATTGGGACCTTTGACGGCTATTTCTCCTTCTGAACCCGTCGGAACCAAATTGCCGGCATCATCAAAAAGTTCGACGCGGTTCAGGAGGGATGGAATGCCTGCTGAACCCGGATAATCGGAGGCTCTGCAATAGGTGATGAATTCGGAAGTTTCCGCCTGTCCGAATCCAGTCCAAAAACGCGCACTGGTTTCATTTTCCAGTCTCTCGATGTTTTGGGGACCTTCCAGTCCGTATACCAACTTCAAAGAATCCAACTTTGTATTCAGGGTTTTTGCCGCGTCCAGGAATCGTTCCAGGATCGGTGGAAAGGAACCAAAATAAGTCAGTTTCTCTATGTCCACGATTTTGACCGCCTCGTCTGCGTCAAACTGTTTTTGCAGATAAACTTTTCCTCCTGAAAGCAATGTCGTCCAGGAAGAACAGAGTCCCATTACATGATAAGGTGGAAGCAGAGAAAGCAGGCCCGACATGGATTCTTCACCAAAATGAATGAGGTGTGCAGTGACTGAAGCCAGGAGATTGTTTTGACTGAGCAGGGCTCCCTTGGGGATTCCACCGACAGCAGCAGTCGGGATGATGATGGCCCCTTCATTGGCTGACGGGTTGGGGATTTCAGGCTCACTTGAGCTGGCATCAAACCACTTGGATAGCGAAGGTGTTTCCGGATTGCTCGGATTGATACAGATAGTTCCTCTGGAAAAGGACTCTTTGAGTTGCTCTGCCTCTTCCTGATATTTTTCTTCGTAGATCAAAAAACTCGGCGTTGTCTGTTCAACTACTTTTTTCATTTCATCAATACCGGTCCTGGTATTGATGCAGACACTGATTGAACCGAGCCTGAATCCGGCTGCAATCAACAGCAGATATTCGTTGCAGTTGTCCATAAGAAGAGCAATGCGTTCCCCTTTTTCGATTCCCTCTTCAAGCATGCCGTTTAGAAGACGTCTGATTATTTCAGGCAGCTCACTGTATTTCAGTTGCTTGCCCTCGCATACCAGGGCGGTTGTTTCGGGTTGGGATCGCGCTAGTTCTTCCAGTCTTTCAAAAAAACCTATTTCCCGGATGTTCATTTTCTATTTCAGAGTTAGGAGGATGAATGGAGTGTGGCGGTATTTATGACCCCTTGATTTAAGGATTCGAGAAGGCGTTGATGCAGGTTGCCAAAAGCACCATTGCTCATGAGCATCACTGTGTCTCCCGATCTGCACTCCTCTTTCAGAGTTTTTAAGATGTCATCAGGATTATCATGGGCTGATGCAGGAATCCCCTGCTTGGTTAAATTTTCGGTCAGAGCTTTTGTGTTCAGGCGTTTCGATTCAGGGATGGAATCCATCCGGTGGGGTTTGGAAAGGAGCACCCGGTCCGCCAGGGAGAGAGCTTCTTCAAGTTCAGTCTGCATCATGTTTTGGACACTGGTATTCGATCGTGGTTCGAAAACGCCAATCAGTCTGTTTTCTGAATGAAGCGATCTTGCTGTTTTCAAAGTATTCAAAACAGCTGTTGGATGATGGGCGAAATCATCATAAACAAAAATATTTGAAATTTCTCCGCGAAGTTCCATCCGTCGTTTGACACTTTGAAAAGTTGAGAAAGCCTCTGATAGGATTTCGTCATCAATGTGATTGTGTCTTGCCAGTGCCAGAACCCCTAAAGCATTGTAGACATTGTGCTCTCCATGGAGCGTAATGAAAAAAGATTTTTCGGAATTGTTTTGAATGACCGTAAAGCGAGTTCCATTTTTTTCCAAAGATAGGTCTTTGAGGAAGAAATCGGATTGAGGTTGTTTTCCATAAACAGTGATCGGAGAGTGGGCGTTTTGAAGGACACGCATGACGGTCGGGTCATCTCCATTGGCTACAATTAATCCATTCTCCGGTACCAGCCTGAGAAGCATGCGGAAAGAATATTCGATGCTCTCAAGCGATTCAAAAATGTCCGCATGATCAAACTCAATATTGTTGATGATCAATTGATCAGGGAGGTAATGCAGGAATTTCGAGCGTTTGTCAAAAAATGCAGTATCATATTCATCCCCCTCTGTGATGAAGTAATTTCCCTCTCCATCCCGGCATCCTGATCCAAAATTCTCGGCAACTCCTCCGATCATAAAACCTGGGTTAAGCCCTGCACATTCAAAAACCCATGCAAGCAGGGATGATGTGGTTGTTTTTCCGTGGGTGCCGCTGACAACCAAGGAACGGCGATTTTGGATGAAATGATTTTTGAGCAGTTCTGAAACAGAAATGTATGGGATTTTACGGGAAAGTACGGCTTCTACTTCAGGATTCCCTCTTGAAAGAGCATTCCCGATGACGACCAGATCGGGTTTAGGCTCCAGGTTGGATTGATGGAAGCCTGAATCGATTCTAATCTGGTTTTGTTCAAGAAGATCGCTCATCGGCGGATAAATGTTTTCATCAGAACCTTGAACCTCATGACCTCGGTTTTTCATGAGGATGGCCAAGGAGGCAGTGGCTGTCCCGCAGATCCCGGAAAAGTAAATTTTGAGAGGAGAGTCTGAATGCAAATTCATCTAATAAAATGAGACTGGATGGAACAGTAGAATCGGCAATCCTGTCTCAAAAGACAAGATTTGGATCATGACTCCTTAAGGGGTTTTGAGTTTTTTTGCAGGGAATTGATCCTGTTCATTTCGAGTGTCTTGAGTTAAATTAATGATTCGCCCTTTACGATTGAGGTAAGTTTGTTTACTGCATTTGCAGAGTTCCTGGATAAATTACCCTGGAGCATCCTGATCTTCTTATGCTTAACATTGGGACTGGCTCCTTTTTTTCCTCCGCATCTGTTTGAAAAAATAAAAATGCTGTTAGAAGGACAACTGGTTCGTCCTATCGACTGGTTTGACCTTGTTATGCATGCGACTCCCTGGGTTTTCCTGATTATTAAACTTTTGATGACCGTTATTCCTCGTCGTTGAGCAGGTAAGGAAATATTAGCCTGATGATATAAAAACGTTTTCTATGGAAGCATCTTCTCGATATGCCGTTGATGGTTTAAGCAGTATTCATTCATTGAGCGCCCTTAAAGAGGGATTGCGGATTCAGAAAAGCATTCCCGGGTTGAAAAAGAAGGTTCTCAGAATGCTGGCATTGAATTACGCGGTTTTTTTGCTGGTATCCTTGATCCTCAATGGTTTGTTTTATTTCTATTTTTTGAACCCTTTGATTAGCTGGCTATTCGGAACGGAAGGTGGGTTTTTTGCCAGCCTGGGACAGTGGTTGCTTTGGATGATCCAGTTGACCGTGGCAGCAGTCTTCGCGTTCATCTCTCTGAGATTTTCGCTGGAACTCGCCGGCATTTGGCATCAGCAACTGGTTTCACATGTAATCCGTCATTACCGCCAGATTCCCGAAGTGAGCCAGTCTTTTCGAGAATGGCTATCCTCCCTTGGTTCGACAATAGTGGATGCACTCAAACTCTGCCTGCTTCCACTCCTTCTTCTCTTCGCCGGTCTTGTCCCAGTGATCGGATTATTGCTGGTTTATCTCCTGGAATCCCATCTGTTGGGAAGAGACTCCATGAATGTCTATCTCGAGGAGATCCAAAGCGGAGAAGAAAAAAAGGAATTAAAAAAGAAACTTCGCTGGATATCCCTCAAACTGGGATGGTTTCCAATGTTGATGGCGTTCATCCCAATCGTGGGATGGTTGATGCTGCCAATGCTGATGGTCATGATCGTCATCGGTTTCACGTCACTGCTCGAAAGAGCACGTCAATGATATGAAAAATGAAAATAATTTCATGAATTCAAAAAACATCTTGACAAGAATTTGTGATTTCATATTTAAGTTGGTTTGCTTCTTCTCTCCTCTGAGTGGGGAATTCCGGTGAGTCTACAAACACCCTGAATTCCCCACTCTAGTTTTCAGGAACCTTCTCCAAGTTCCATCTCCTTATTCCTTAATTATTTTTTTTTTGAATTTATTTTCAGCTGTTAGATAATTAGGAGGAGAAAAAAATGGTGGGGATAGACTTTAAAATCTGATCAGGCCAAATTTTTTAAAAGCTCATTTCATTCCCCGGGCAGGACATGCCACCACTCCAGTTTGAGTCGGCGTTGCTGTAAAGATCCCAAACTCTGGGTCTGAGGCTTTCCCTGAAGCCAATGAACTTCACAGCGGACATGGGTCAGATCGAGAAATGTTCCGGCATTGACTTTCCAGTCCTCATTTCCTGAAGGAAATTCTGCTTTAATTTCTGCACGTGCCTCACGCATCCTGCCGCCGCTGAAATCTTCCCGTAAGAGCCCGTAAAGTTCCACCACGACACCTGTTTCATAATCTTCCGGGTAAAACAGTTTATCCATCAGGAGTAAAGCATGGAAACGTTGCTCAACAGCTTACTGGCCGCGTTTGTCTTTCCATTCAATTTGATTGTATTTGATGACAAGCACCCCACCGAAACGGAAGATTTCCGGTTGGTGACTGCTGATGACTTCCTGGTCGTTGTCCCATTCCAGGGCGGCTTTTCCTGCAAGGATGTGTTCTTCATCGACTGCCCTGCGGTTGGATTTTACGACCGCGTGTCCATTTTGACGATCATTGTCCATTTCCCAGTAAAGCACGGCTATTTCGATGGCTGAACTTTCTTCGCGAATGATCTGGTATCTGGAGGCACGTTGACGTTCCTTCATTTCGTATTTTTGTTCAGGCATTTTTTCCTTTCATGGGTTTATTTTGGATTCCAGATTTCAATTCGGAGTTTAACATGAGTTCTCCTCAGCCTACAATGCAGGAACCATGTTATTTCAAAAATATAAATGGATCGTCAAGAATTTCTAAAACTTGGGACCTGCTTTCAAAATCCGCAGTGAAAGTAAAATCGTACTATGGACCAGAAAGGATTTAAATGTCAGTAAAAAAAATGACCAAAAAACAAATCTGCGAGGCTGCAGTTGGATTGTACCTCGACAATCCATCTCGTTTCAGCCTCTCTGCCGTTGCGAGCCAGCTTGAAATCCCTCGTTCTCAGATATATCAGAATTTTCCTACCAAAAATGCGGTTCTCCGTTTTTTTTATCAGGATTGTTTTGAACAATATTTGAAGCAGACGGATGAACTGGAGGATTATCAGGATTTCACTTTGGAAGAAAAATTGAGTCATATGGTTTATACCCACTTTGAACTCTTCCAACGTGAAAAAGAATTTGTTGAAGATACCTTCAAGGATTTGATCGCCAAGGCATCGGCGAAATCAAAATTTCAGCAAATGTTAGAGGATCGGATTGACCTTCTACTATCCCAATCCCACGGAGACGCCTCATTGCTTCAAGGTCCGTATCTTTCTCAATTTATTGTGAAAGAGCTTTTTTATCTGTTTCGTTTTTGGCTGCAGGATGAAAGCGATGAAGCAGAACAGACGATGGAATTGACTGACAAATTGATTTCATTCGCTTCAGAAGTTTTAGGCAGTCAGATTTTTAGTAAAGGGATTGATCTGGGAAGAACCCTGTGGGATCAGGATTTAATCCGCTTCAAACCCCAAGGTTTGAATATTTTGGCCAGAGCCCTGATGCAAAGATACTCATGAACAATTTGCCCGGAAGTCCATGGAAACGTTCTGGCATCATCGCTAGAGCAGGTGTGAAAACTGGTGGAAATTATATTCGGCATCATGTAGGCAATGCCCTGCCGATAAAAAGCCTGCACCAGGATAAGGAAACCCTGAACCGCAAGAACGCTCTATCGCTGATCAAAGAACTTAGTCAGTTGCGGGGAGCCGCACTGAAAATGGCTCAGGGACTGAGTATGGACACTGGTATTCTTCCGGAGGAGTTTTCAGAGGTGATGAATGCCGCCCAATATCGTGTGCCGGCTATGAATCGTTCCTTAGTCCGAACTCAATTCAAAAATGCTGTCGGTTCTGAACCAGAAGAATTTTTCAAGAGATTTGAATATGAAGCATTTGCCGCGGCTACCATCGGTCAAGTCCACAGGGCTGAAGACAAACAAGGAAGAGCTCTCGCAGTAAAAATTCAGTATCCGAATGTACAAAAAAGCATTGAAAGTGATCTGTCTCTGCTGAAAACCATTGCAGCCAGTTTCCTCAGGAAATTTGATCTGAACGAGCATTTAGATGAAATGAAACTCCGTCTGATAGAAGAAACGGATTACTTGCGCGAAGGTGAGAACCTTGTTCATTTCTCCAAAACATTTCATTCCCCTTGGATTGTTTTCCCAAAATACTTAAAAAAATATTCGAATTCCAAAGTTTTATGCATGAGTCTTCTTGAGGGAACGCATCTGGATGAACTTCTGAAAGAAAACCCGGATCAGTCAAGAAGGGATCATTTCGGCCAGGTCCTCTGGGATTTTTTCCATCTCCATATTGAACAGAATGTACATACTTTCCATGCAGACATTCACCCGGGAAACTTTCTCTTTTTGCCGGATGGCCGAGTTGGTGTGATTGATTTTGGATGCGTCAAAACCTTTCCTGAAGATTTTCTCGATGGCTGTATCCGTCTTGTACAGAATTACCTCTCAGGAAACCATTCAGGTTTCACGGATGAACTGGTGAAGATGGAATTTCTGAAAAATTCTGATGCTGAAGAAGCCACTGAAAAAATGATTAAGGAGTTGTTAACGGAATTTGCCGAACTTCTTTCGGACGTCTACCGAAAACCGGTTTTCGATTTCAGTGATAGTTCTTTTCGGGAAAAGTTGAATGCGATGTTTAAAAAGGGAATGGAAATCCGGGAAATCAGGGGATCAAGACATTTTGTCTTTTTCAACCGAATTGTATTCGGACTACTGTCTATCCTGATGAAATTGGGATCCCGAATCGAAACCGGAAAAGGGCAACAGGCGGTGATGGGGTGGAAAATGAAAGCAGCAGCATGAATCTTAGAAACTAAGCATCAATCGTATTCACCTTCCAAATCACGACCCATTTCTATCAGGTGGAGCATCTTGCGTTTCCAGACAATACCTTCACTGGCCCACCGAATCACCACTCGTACAAACTCTCTACCAAAACCAAGTTTCTTCCCGGTTTTGAGAAGGTAGTCGATTTCCCGTGTGCCGAGCACATTATCAACACTGATCACGAGAGCCAGTTCAATAAAAATCTGAATTTCCATTTCCCTGGTTGCTTCGGGAATCCTTTCCAGGGGAGGAAGTTTCTGATCTTTCACCGCCTGAAGCATGGTGTTGACTTCAGTCTGTGAACGCAGGAAACCAAGCGCTCTTTCCAAATACTCGACCTCTTCCGGGGCTATGCTCCCATCAGCCGTTACCGCTCCACAAATGGCGGTAGCCAGCCAGCGTTTCTGTTTTTCATTGAGCAATTCGGGTTGCAGTCCCGAAGTCATTTGAAATTCCATTTCTAAGCTATTGATTCAGATTGTGATGTTCCTGTAAGAAAACGATACCGTAACCTTGACTCTAAATAACGTTTGGATATGATTTGTAGGATATTCGTCCCAAAATCGAATCGTGAAGTATGATGATGCACTCGTCAACTAACTTTCAAGCCCACTTTATCCCTCCTGCCTTTTGAACAGAATCCTGTTTTTGTATATCCAAACATGAGAGGACAGGAAGTTTTCGTCCTTGACACCAATGTGCTGATTTTTGCGCCGGAAGCCTTGGAAGCATTTTCCGATGCGGAAATCGTGATCCCAATCAATGTGATCGAAGAACTGGACCGCTTCAAGGCAGAGTTGAGTGACAGGGGAGGGAGTGCCCGGTTGGTTTCGCAGAGACTCGATGAATTACGAGAACTTGGGAGTCTGGCTCAGGGGATTCAACTTCAGCAGGGTGGAAAATTACGGGTGGAACTCCAGGTGCCGGCCCAGGAGGACCTTCCCGCGCAGTTGGACATCAATCGGGCTTCCAACCGGGTTTTAGCGGTCGCATGGGAACTGGTAAAACGTGAACTTCCGGTCACCCTGGTCACCCAGGATACCAACCTGAGGGTTAAGGCGAATGCCCTGGAAGTTCCTGTGATGCGATACTTGAATTCCTCGGGCAGCAATGGATTTTATGATGGGGTGAAAACGATCCAAGTTGAAAAAAATTTGATCCATCAATTACTGCTCCAGGAGACCATCGACCCAATCGAATTGAATCAAGAAGTAGTTGATTTGGATGAGTTTCTTCCGAATGAGGGGCTGCATCTGATCAACGGGTCGGGAGTAAACGAGGATCTGTTGGCGATTTACCGTGAAGAAGACAAGCACTTTCAGATACTTGAAAGACTGGACAATGTTTGGGGAGTCAAACCGAGAAATCCGGAACAGAGACTGGCAATGGAATACCTCCTGGATCCAGAGATCCATGTGGTTTCCCTCTCAGGAAAATCAGGAACCGGGAAAACCCTCCTCGCCCTGGCTGCAGGACTACAGTTGATGCTGACTCAAAATCTCTATACCAGGATGTTGGTCTCCAGGCCTATTTTCCCAATGGGACGGGATTTGGGCTATCTTCCCGGAGACGCGCAGGAAAAACTCGCACCGTGGATGCAGCCGATTTTTGATAACCTGGAACTCCTTATCGGCAATCCAAAAACCGGAAGAGGCCATTCGGCCAGCGGATACCAGGAATTGATCGAACGGGGACTTTTGGTGGTGGAACCCCTGACCTACATCCGGGGTAGGAGCATTCCCAATCAGTACCTGCTCGTGGATGAATCCCAAAATCTGACTCCTCATGAAATGAAAACGATCATCACCCGGGCCGGAGAAGGAACCAAGATCGTATTGACAGGAGACCCGCATCAGATAGACAATCCCTATGTGAATGAAAAATCCAACGGCTTAAGTAATCTGGTGAATCGTTTCAAAAATCACCCACTTGCAGCGCATATCAATTTAGTTCATGGAGAACGCTCGCAATTGGCGGAACTGGCAGCAAACGCTCTATAACCGTGTCCTTTCTTATTTTCTAATCCTTCTCAATTTCTTACTTCATCAAAACGAATAATCATGGCTTGGAATTTTGAACCCCCTCAAGCCTCTTCTCTTCAGGACAGGGAAGTCCTCAAGCATGGAAACCATCTGGAGGGAAAGCGGATTGGACTGATGATCACTGGCAGCATCGCCGCTTATCGTTGCCCGGACCTGGTCAGAGATTTAAGAAGAGAAGGTGCAGAAGTCCAGGTTTATGCCACTCGGGAGGGTTTGAGATATGTGTCGAAGGATGCCCTGGAATGGTGTTCCCTCAACCCGGTCATTGATCATTTCAGCCCAGATGCCGAACACCTCTTCGATCAAAAGCCGTTAGATGCATTTCTGGTAGCACCTGCTTCCTACAGCGTGATCAACAAAACCGCAATGGGGCTGGCAGATTCGGTCGTAACTTCAACCCTGGCTTCCGCACTGGGGCGTTGCGAAAGAGAAGGGACGCCTGTTTTGATTGCTCCGGCCATGCATGGCAGCATGCACAACAGTCTGCTCAAGGAAAATCTGAAACGTCTTGATGATATGGGGGTTGTCATCATTCCTCCCCGGCAGTCCCATGGGAAGAACAACCTTGCTTCAGCAGAAATCATGGTTGCGGAAGTCATTCGCTCCCTCACTCAATCTCCGCTAAAAGGGTGCAGGATGTTGATCACCGGAGGACCAACCCCGGTGCCCCTTGACCGGATCCGAAGAATCACCACAAAATTCAGCGGCGGACTTTCCATCGAAATTTCAAGGGAAGCATGGTTTCGAGGTGCAAAAGTGAAATTGATCCTCGGTCGTGGAAGCCTGCAGCCACCCTCTTACCTTGATAGCCTGGAGATTGCGGATTTTCACCAATACCGTAAATCCCTCCTGGATACAATTGAGGAACATCAAGCAGAATGGGGGATCTTCACTGCGGCGGTTGCCGACTACGAACCTGAAGAAGTTTATGAAGGCAAATGGCAAAGCCTGGATCAGGAAAAAATATTGAAACTGGTGCCGACTTCTAAAGTCATTCAAGAAGTCAAAGAACGCTTTCCCCAATTAAACCAGGTCCCCTTCAAGTATGAGGAAGGAGTCGATCATGAAGAATTGATGGAAATTGCCAGGGAACGGATGGAATCAGGCTCCCATAGGCTTCTTGTTGCCAACCGGGGCAATGAGTTTCTTGACTCCGGAGAACAGGTAGCTTGGATTTTAACTTCCGGATCAAATCCTGAAAAAGTTGTTGGGAAAAAACAGATAGCATCCGCATTGCTCGACCGTATCGAATCCTTGGTATGAAACCAGGGTTTTCCTGTCTTATTTTATTCTGGTTCTGGTTTGTCCTTGTTATTTTTCCTGTCTATGCCCAGCAAAACCCAACGGTTGCGAAGGCTCCACCAGTCAGCATTAAGCAACTAAAACAATCCATCAGCGAAAATGACCGCATCGAGTGGATTACTCTGAGACTTGAACAAAACCTTCCTCCCCATCAGCCAATCCAACGTATACGCATGGCTGTGGAGGGCCGAACAACGCTGATCCTCCATCCTCTTCAGCGTCATCTCCCCTTCGAGACAACCCCCTTAACCCAATATCCCTTCTTTCATCTTGAGATGTGTTCTATGGCTCCGGAAATGAATTTGGAATCCCGTTTCCGCTGGAGGGACTTTATTCATTCAGGAGGGACCCTTTTCATGGATACTTGTCCCGATTCCAGAACTATGGAGGAGCAGAAAGCGTTCAATCAATCCTGGAAAGACTGGGGGCGTTCCATTTTCCCTGGGAGCGGTTGGAGTCCGCTCAACCGAAAACATACACTTAGTTTCAGTTTCTACCTGCTTGAAAAGCGAATGCTGTTACAAAATGAGGGATCCCCCTTTTCAATGCTGGAACTCGACGGCAGGGTGATTCTCCTCCATAACCAGTCTCCCCGATGGTCATGGCATACCCTGAAATCTTCTCCGGTATCGGTTCAACTCAATCCGCGCAATATCGAAATCCACCTT